>Ga0209052_1000425_pt1 | contig 12884 bp, 10 predicted proteins | sample WorMetHEROISLAND_2_FD_187409 | JGI IMG/M metagenome (GOLD analysis project Ga0209052, IMG submission 187409) | Marine gutless worms symbiont microbial communities from Max Planck institute for Marine Microbiology, Germany - Olavius sp. 4 HERON... | ecosystem: Host-associated > Annelida >...
CAGTGGGCCTTCATACATGCACTGCTGTCGCGCGTTCCCTTTGCGTTAGCTGGGCTTTCTTGTATTACGCGCGACAGCAGGAACTGCTATAGCGCGTCTTAGCCATCGCAATTCTGTCCGTCTGTCTGTCTGTCCGTCTGTCCGTCTGTCACACGGGTGGATCAGGCAAAAACGGTGCAAGCTAGGATCATCAAGTCTTCACCATCGGCTGCTCCAAAGACTCTAGTTTCAGGATCTGTAACGCTTTTCCCAAAATTCCATAGGGGTCACCCCAATCGAGGGCCCTAAATGAGAGGGGGTAGGAAAATTTTGCGATTTTGAACCAAACTGGCCATATCTCGGAAACGGTGCTAATATAGGAAGTCATACATGGGTTTCAATTGACACCGAAAGCAATGACCTTGGATGACCTTGAGCACTAGAATACTCACTAGATAGCACTAGAATAGAGGTTTTTACGGATTTTACATTGTTCGCAGTGGGCCTTCATACATGCACTGCTGTCGCGCGTTCCCTTTGCGTTAGCTGGGCTTTCTTGTTAGGTGTAGGGTGTATTAGGCCTACTTCCAGACTTGAATAACAGGCCCATATGAAAAGCTTTCGTAGCATTATTACGCGCGACAGCAGGAACTGCTATATAGCGCGTCTTTAGCCATCGCAATTCTGTCTGTCTGTCTGTCCGTCTGTCTGTCACACGGGTGGATCAGGCAAAAACGGTCCAAGCTATAGGATCATCAAATCTTCACCATCGGCTGCCCCAAAGACCCTAGTTTCAGGATCTGGAACGCTTTTCCAAAAATTCCATAGGGGTCGCCCCAATCGAGGGCCCTAAATGAGAGGGGGTAGGAAAATTTTGCGATTTTGAACCAATAACTGGCCATATCTCGGAAACGGTGCGAGATAGGGCCAAGGTTACAATTAATCACTGATAGGAAGTCATACACGGGTTTCGATTGGCACCGAAAGCAATGACCTTGAATGACCTTGCGCACTAAAATAGAGGTTTTTTTACGGATTTTACATTTGTTCGCAGTGGCCGGCCTTCATACATGCACTGCTGTCGCGCGTTCCTTCCCTTTGCGTTAGCTGATGCCACGTCACGTGCATGACGGACATCCATATTCACTGGCTGAGGTCAACTTTCGCTGAGACTTTAGCCTAAAGCGGAGTTTCCACCCAACGCAACGCACGCAATTAACGTCAAACGCAGTTAAGGCTACGCTGCTGGCCATAAAACGGCATAAATCGCGATTAAAATACGAAATTATTGAAATTATATTTGATTGGCATCATAAACTGCACAACAAGTAAAAAAACCTACTAACATTTGGACAACTGATTTTAAAAAACATTTAAACCTTTAAAAAAACTAGTTAAACGTTACACTGCATGGACAGACAGACGGACAACATTGAGTTCAGCTGGAAAGATTACAGCTCTGTTCCTATTGGCAGGAGCTTGCGATTCTTACGTCAGTTGCGTTCATAGCGTTTGTTACGTACTTTCTTGCGTGCGATGCGTTGGATGGAAACCCCCTTTAGACTCCGCAAAACTTGACCTCGCCCAATTGTTTTCGCTGTGAGTCATCCGTAAACCAGTTCAATCCGGTTGCAACTGCTTTTAACTGGCTGTAAGTGGTTCTGACCAATCAGAGCTCTTAAGCAAAGCACGTGATATCTGTATAGAATATTAACACATGACCTCGTTTCCTGCGCCGCCTAGTGAATGTCTCTGAGAATGGTGACCCAGATTTGCAATTAGGTCACACATGACAGTTCTATATTTTATTATACAGCGATTAATGCCTCAATTTCAGTTTTAGTAGTTGTATAACTGCATTATTTATCGTGTGCAATGTATAGATAATTTTGTCGTTCTGTCGTTTTTGGGGAATCAGCGAAGTGATGTTTGACCTAATTTGTGACCTAATTACTGTATTCGCCAGGTGGCAGTTGTGTGCACTTTCTCTGATTTAAGTAATAGTTTTCGTTTTTATTTTATCAGAGTGTAGGGTTTAGGTCGTGTTATAGTTTGTAATGTGTTTGCGTAATTTTCCTGCTCACTGCGAAGACGGATAAGGCTAGGTACAGAATACGTTTTCGCGGTTATTTCAAGTTTGATTACTTGCAGCGGATCATGCCGTGTCCGTCCGTCCGTGCGTCTGTCTGTCTGTCGCGCACTCTCGGGAGTCGGGAAACGAAAGGGCGTAGAGAACCCAAGGAAAGACTACGATATCGGAGGGGAAGGTGTATTTTGCGGAATGCGGAATTTCGAATACGTGTAATTTGCGGAATATCAGATGCGGAACGTTCCGCAAAATACACCTTATAAAATTACGCAATCCGCAAAATTCATGTAATAACCTTACATGTAAGTGTCTAAAGGACGCCTGTGAATCCTTGTTTTTTGAGTGCGAAGGGGTCATATAACCACGGGGGACGGCCGCATAATATGTCGTCATCAGGTCAAAAATCGATATTTAGCTCAAAATGATCCGGGGGACATTCCCAGACTCGGTGGCTCTGAAGGGGGTTAAAAATATCTTTCTATTTTTGGGCTACGATGCACCGTTTTCGAGATATGGTCAAAAAGTTATAATTCCTCCTAACTTCCTTGTTTTTGAGTTACTTTGTTTAACTACCTTGTTTTTGAAGATAGACCTGTCATGTTTTGCACCACGCTACTCTGCTCAAGCACCCCCGCATGCCGACGGCTGCCGCAGCGGCACGCAACAAAGCCGCCGATGAGGGCCAGTGGATGTACAATTTCCACAATTTTCATTCTGCAAAGTATACCTTATTCCGCATGTGTTTTCCGCATCTGCTATTCTGCAAATTACACATCCCGATAGACCAGAATAATACTACTGGCTTTTCTTGTTGTTTAGACTTTCAGTGTTATTACTTCAAAGTAATATGCATTGCTAATTGTTATTGCACAAGTTGCATGCAGTTGGTTGTATAAATTGTTATAGTGCTCATAATGTTTTGTTGTTATAGAATGGAAGTGGCATCTGGTAAAAGACGTGCTGAGACAGAGCAGGTGAGTGTTCTGGCAATCGTTTGTTAATCTGAAGCTGCTAAAAACTCAGCATTCATAACAAAATTGCAACTATGTTGCACAACAACTGTCATTCAACAGGTTAATATAAAAGTATAACAAGAAATCTGAGCAAATGCTCATGAGACGTGCCACAGCATCAGCTTAATTTTGTATGCAGGTTGTCTTGGTCTATCTACAGTATATTTCAGTGATTATTCACTCTAAGTGTGCGTCACAGCCTAAAAAAGCAAAAAAATCACCTAAAACACATATTTTTGGTGTTCAAGGTCGTTCAAGGTCATCGATGTTGGTACCCCCAGGAAGCTTGACAGCAGTGCTTGTTATGATACGCAGCAAGTCTGTGTCTATCTGCAACCATTGTCGTGCTAGATTAGTCAACAGTAGCAGAAATCGCACGTTTTCAAGGGGGTACCCAAATTTGATGCGCTTGTACAGAGGACTCATTGAACGTAGGGGGTCAAACCTTACACCGTTGAAATCTACGTTTAATGCCAAACATTTCATACGCAGGTTGTCCTGGTCTATTTGAACGTTTGCGGCACAATTCACTCTTAAAATGTGTATTGCAGCCTGAAATCGCAAAAAGTTCACTAAACCCCCCTATTTTGGGGGTACAAGGTCATCGATGTTGGTACCCCTGGAAAGCTCGTCAGCAGTGCTTATTATGATAAGCAGCAAGTCGGTGTCTATCTGCAACCATTCTCGTGCTAGATTAGTCGACAGTAGCAGAAATTGCACATTTTCAAGGGGGTGCCCAAATTTGATGCGCGGATACAGAGGACTCCTTGAACCTAGGGGGTCAAACCTTACCCGTTGAAATCTACGTTTAATGCCGAACATTTCGTATGCAGCTTGTCCTGGTCTATCTTGAATGGTTTCGGCGCAATTCATTCTTAAAATGTGTATTGCAGCCTAAAATCGCTAAAAATTCACTAAAAACCCCTATTTTTGGAGTACAAGGTTTTCAAGTACCCCTGGAAAGCTCGTCAGCAGGGCATGTTATGATGTACAGCAAGTCTCTGTCTATCTGCAACCGTTCTCTTGCTAGATTGGATGACAGTAGCAGAAACCGCACGTTTTGAAGGGGGTACCCAAATTTGATATGCTCATACGGAGGACCCCTTCAACCTAGGAGGTCGAACCTTACGCCGTTGAAATCTACGTTTAATGCTGAACATTTCGTACGCAGGTTGTCCTGGTCTATCTTGAATGGTTGCATGCAATTCATTCTTAAAATGTGTAATCAGCCTAAAATCGCTAAAAATTCACTAAAAACGCCTATTTTTGGTTTTCAAGGTCGTTTAAGGTCATCGATGTTGGCACCACTGGAAAGCTCATCGGCAGTGCTTGTTATGATAAGCAGCATGTCTGTGTCTATCTGCAACCGTTTTCACGCTAGATGAGCCAATGGTGGTAAAGTAGTGATTTCTAAATGGGGGGGTACCCCTCTTTGATGCCCTCATTCGAGGGGAATCTCCTCACCCAGTGGCACCAAATTATCTCATAAGAAACTAGAGATTCTAGGCTATCATACGCTGACTGAAGACCCGGAGTCTCTATCTGACCTGGCCTTGAAATCCGTACCGGCTCGTGACAGACAGACAGACAGAATTCCCATAGCTAATACGTGCTGTCAGCAGTACCTGTCGGTGCAGCTGTGGTGCGTAATAATGTTAACTCATTATACGAAACATATTGCTTTGCTATTGTTTTATATAAAAGTGCACACAGCATCAGTATTTAAAGTCTTAAGTGGCAGAGACTGGCTAAAACTGTTCATGTAGTTATGGTTGTGGAAGCTTTTCAAATAATGCATCAGCTTTACTGCTGTAGCTTCAATCTTAAAGCTTTAGCACTGATTTCTGAGGTGATTCTTCATAATGTAGTTGAGATTGTTATTGTATGGATTTTGGATGCAGGGCGCTTTTAGTACTATAGGGCGCTTTTGCTAGTACTAAATTCTGTTGTGTGGTAACAGCTTGACATTTGCCTCATTGGTAGTGACTGAATACTGAATCGTGCTGGCCAAGTGTTATGACTCCACACCATCCTTAGTACATGATCAAAATTCTAGCCATTGTGTTTTTCTATGTTGTTTTGTGGTATTGTATTTGTTCGTAATGTAATGTATTTTGTATTTCTTGTGTATGATAACTGTTACAAGTTGATGTATTTTTGTAGCCGGACACGTATGCTGTTTGTGCTACATGTAATCGGCTGAGTACTGATCTGCATGTATGTGACACGTGTGGCACCACGCTGTCAGATGACAACGCTGCCCACTGCTATAGTGCTGAACCAAAGCGTTCTTGCCCTGACACTCGTCCCACTGACAGCTCGTCAGTCCAGTGCAATGGTGTTGCCGCCTCAAACACTAATGGTGCTACGGTGGTTTCTACAGCGTCGCCATCGTCGTCAGATAGTTCGGTCCGTCCTCAGGCGCTGTACGTGAACGTAAACAATCAAGCGTATCCGGTGATTGGCGTGGCAACCACGTCGGCTCAGAGCCGGCCGCCAGTTTCCGCCAGCACCCACGTCAACAGTTCTCTCTCATATCCAAATACCGCGAGCGTATTTGCCAGCACAAGTCATGCATCATCGGCCGCTGCAACTCGTGCCATACTCCAGTCTACGCAGTCGGGCAGCAGTCAGCCACGGCCTTCTGCTGTCATTGCTTCAGTGACAGTCAGCCAGAATACACCAGTGCTGACGTACAACCTACAGTCGCCGACCCAGTCCTTCGTGTCAAACGTTCCGCGACTTCCAGTGACCACAACCCCACACATTCCAGTGACCGCAGCGCCAAACGTTTCAGTCCAGGCACCAAAGACTGTTGTACCGGGGGCGCCACCGTCGTCGGCATCGTCATCATACGTCTTCCAGGTGAACGCTGTTCAGATACGACTCGGCACCAAGAAGTTTAAGCCTCTGACGGCTGTGACATTCAAGGACGATGGAGTTCTCTTCACGTTGTCTGGTATGTGAGTAGTGAATTAATTTCATTCAGTTGTGGGAAATTGGTGATTTTGACCTTTCTGATTCATTTGTACATTCAGACATTGTTGCAGAAGGAATTGTCTTAGTCAGTATGTTTTTATTATTTGTTGCTGTTGTATGGACATGTAGCATTGTGTGCAGCTGTAACCGACACTAACATGCTGCTTGCATTGGGATAGGGCTGAGAGCAGTCATTAGTTAATGTACTAGTCTAAATACTAGTTTCTGTTAGTGGCCTGTTAGACTGTTGTATGTAAAACAACTTGGTAGACCAGATGCCACATTGCCAACAACCACACTCAGACTTTGATAGGCTGTAGTGTCCATATGTATTCCATAAATGATCTCCAAATAAGGAAACAGGGACATGACATGTGCATGGATTGTATATGTAACGCTTTCTGTTAGGTGACGAAAAGTGCAACTTTTCTCACTTTCATCGTTCGTGCTGTTTGCTGCTTCGCAGGCCTACTGTAGCATTGTTTTCGTAGTAGGGTTTGAGGACATCCAGCCAGGCTGTAGAATCACGCTTCAAAAATCAGTTTTTCCCTAATTAAGTAAGTAATTTTTATTATCAGGTGTTGAAACCTTAGGTACAGGTTGATGCAGTCTAGCAGTGTTGCATTGACTAAGCCTTCCGCCACTTGTCAGTGGTCATTTCACACTTTATGACTGAGTGCATTTTCACTGGCCCTTAAGGCAATAAGTAAGAGACATTTATGGCTTTCTAATCTGATATTGGTACCATAAATTTGGGATTTGTGTGCCTGTATCAAATACTGTTAAGTGTGTTTGTTCTAGGTTACTCGTATGCACCAGTGCTGCTGAATGCACGAGCAATTATAAAGTGCAAGGCTAATCTCAACACATTCAGTTTTCCTGTCATCTTTTTGTTCCTCGAAGGCTCGTGTATGCGCCAGATACGCAACATATTCGGACTAACTAGCAATGATTTTTCTCCAACTAGTAATGGTAAAGCATATTTCTCAACTTCTGAAGACACTGATGTACCGTTTTGTTGAATATTGTGTGTTTTTTTAATATGTAATATGTCAACAGTCAACATCTGCTCAGCTGTGGCGATATTTTATTTGCATTAAGAGGTCAGTGGTTGGGTGACATGTGCCGGTTGGACATCGGGCTTCTTGTAACTGCATCGCCAATTCGAACACATTCACTTTTGAGGGATCTGGCCTAACCAGAGAGAGAGCGAGAGAGATTATTTTTATGTACCAGGTAACAAGAATCATTTTTAGACAACTTCAAATTGCATGAACTATCAACATTTCTGCATATATTTTAATATTTTCATTCAAACCGGAGACTGTGTTCGATTTTTTGTTCTAAGTTAACGCTCATTCATTTAATTGTGTTTTTTGAGTTTGTAGTGACAGAATCTAACGTGAATGATGTATGTTGCAGTGGAAATGAAGCGATCCATCGCTATATTTCCAATCTATGCTGCGGAAGGAAAGTCACAGTATCAGGTCGTCGTGTATTCAGTTCGTCAGTGTTTTGACTTGATGCTTCGTCGATATCCGCGCAACACGAAAATCCTTGAGGAGATAACGAACGACCAAGCTCTCGATATTCTTCTTGAGCAGAGTGACGGCAGCCCAGGAGATGGTCGGAATTCCCCCAACATTCCAGTGTCAACTACCAGAACCAGTGGCAGTGCTGCTGCCGTTAGCAGCCCGGTAGTGACATCTGCTGGACAGAGTGGGCCAGCGTCAGCAATAACTCAGCCACCACAAGCTCCTGGTAGTAGGTGAGTTGCTCACTTGTTCTTTGAGCTATTACTTTATTGCAGTAATTCACGGTTTTGCGGATGGCCACAGCTGGCCTGCAAGCAGTGTATAAGCCTGGCCTGCTAACAATTGGTGATGTAAAACGAGCAAAGATGTCAGCCCATGCTGACACACTGTGCAACTGTCCACCCAGCTATACATTGTACTTCAACCCTAATCATGACCTGACATTTTGAACTGGAAATTGGTGCACCAGTTACTTCTGCTGTAGGGGACATTCACACCAGTTTTGGTTTTTCTGTGCCTTTTTGTTTTCGAGCCCATACAGGACGGATGGAGAGGCAGGCTAATAGGATGGTCGAGTAATATTATAATATTGAATTGATATTATAAATTACTGTTTAGAACTAACATTTCCTTTGTCTTCTTATAGCAGTGGAGAAGGATGTCAGGCAGTGCTGGCATTTAGGTAGTCAGCAGATACTAGTCTTCAATCTTCATGTGCATTATCATTGCCAATTCAGTACTTTGAAAATGTGGCTTGGCTTTACTTATGAATGTAGGTGACAAAATGTTAGACAAATTTGAAGACTTGGTGTGAATGCGTAAACACCGTATTATGCCTATTTGTAGTAAAAGGGTTGTCCAATAAGACATACTAGACATTTTGCATTATTGCAGGGAAATAGGTCTATTTCTATTACGGTATGCATATGCATTTTTTGTTTGACTGAGAGAGAACAAAAACTTAGTTGTATGCTGTAGTTTTGAGACATGCACAGAGTACATATGTGCAAGCTGTGTACACATGTGCATTATAAGCAATGGTTTATTTGCAGGCTGCAGGTTAATACTGGTACTGTTGTGACAAGCTCAGCTGCTGCAGTGGCATCTGCTGCTCGGGGTGCTACAATGACTCATGTATGTAGAAAAAACTCAATTAACTACTTGTCTAGTTTATAGCATTATTAAGACTGGCAAGTTATGTTTGTTCTGTGCATTATTGTCTGGCATTATTGCCTAACAGAGACAACCATCAGCAGAAGTTCAGCTGAATAATCGGTACTCATTCGGTGACGACAGCCAAATATTTGGCTTTGGCCGAATAGTACAATCTGACCTTCAGCCCATCTCTAATCTGAGCTGCTTACTGTATTTACTGCATTTTCAAATACGAGGAAACATGTTGAGGAAGATTAGTCGCTAAACCAGTCGTCGAGTACCTGACAAAAATACAGTCCGCTAGTCACAATAAATGCGATATGTGCTTTCTGACAGTTGTAGCATTGGTATAATTAAGTTGTGTAATGAATATGTGTTATTTGTATAACTAATGTGCAAATGTGGTAGTTGTCTGTGTTTAGGTGAGCCGGCCGCAAGCGGCTGCTCCTGTCCTGCAGATCCCCACTGATCAGACACGCTGGCAGGCAATGCAGAAGGGTCTTATACCTGGTGGTGTGTACCATGTCATGATGCCAGATGGCGGCCGTCAGTACTGTCTGTGGAATGGCAAACAGCTCGTACCTTGTGAGTTTGCTTTCTTCTCCGTGCATTTCAGTATTGCATTCGTACAGAGTCTGGAAAATCCTGGAAAGCCACAAAAGTTGATAGTTAAATTTCCCAGATCTGTAAACTCCTGGGAAAATATTATGAAATTTGGAATTTTGCCAAGCAGTTATAGACAGTGTCATACAATCGATATCATCGGCCGGGTCGGCAGTTTTGTCGTCCCTTTGCCTTATTTTGTTGGTGAACTAAACCCCACCCAGAAAATTGGCCATTTTTGTCGGAGAACACTGCATTTGAGTTCTGGAATTGCGCTTTTTTGGGTCCTGGAAAGTCGTGGAAAACTGTTGGCAACCTTGATTGTTATATGTGCATGGCCATTAGTTGCGTGAGCCAAGGAAATGTGATATTTCAGATGCTTTTACTTGTGTGTAACTGCACCATTTATAACCTTTATTCTTTATTTCTGAACACAGGGAGACACCCATTCTTGATACATGTGATTCAATAACGTAATCTCTTCTGGTGTCTCTAGTATGGATTACTAGTCATGACTGTGCTTCGTTTATAACAATATGCTCAAAATCACAGTCGTTATTCCTAGATATCTCATGTGATTGTATAACTGTATATGAGATCCATTAAAGGTGTGGTGGAGTTATCTAGTGGTCAGCACATTGTCCTATCAATATCAGGCCTAATTAGTACCTGGATGTGCAACTGCCTGTGAACAGGTAAACCACCTTGATTTATAACCAACTGCCCAGGTCAGCTCAGCCTTCCATCCCTTTCAGCACCTGCTTGCCTGGCTGGGGTTAAGGTGGGGTGCATTGCGTTCACCTGTGTCGGGTGGCAGGTAACACAGTGTGATCCCATATGGCAGGTGACACTCTGTAGCTCTGATATGTGTTTTCTGTGAAGAGCTATATGCACCTTTTTACCGCTTTTCAACCCTTGAAGGGTTAAAGGATGCATATAAAAAATCAGTCGCTCATTGTCATGTTGCGTTACGTTGTTGTAGGTTTGGTGCAGAACACTGAGGTGCAGCTGGGCTGCATGAAGCTGAGAATAGGATCAATGCTGGCACAGTGTGTTGGACAAGTCCGCGTCCGTGCTGATCAGGGCTGTGGAATATTTTTCACCGTCAAACGTATGTCACGTGCAGTTTTATATTCGATACATTTCTTACAGTTAGGCTCTTACTTAGTGGACAGTGTAGTGAACATCTGTCATCGTAAGATATTTTTGTGTTTTTACTGCATGATGCTCGGCATAGATGGATGTGTGATCATAGGAAATGGAGTCTGCAGCAGTCACTAATACAGTCATAAATAAACTGTTTCTAGTACTACGTATTCAAGTGATTTAAGGATATTATTAGACATTTGTGACAGTAGTGTAAATGTTGACCGAGTGCTTTGAATCACTGAATGTGGATAGTGTTACAGCGGTGATAACTAGCGATGCATCGGCTGTTAACCAGTGATCAATATAGTCCAATTTTCAGTTTACATAATTAAATCGGCATCGGCCAATTGTTAGCCAATGCCAATTATTTGCCAATTTTGTACTGTTTTACTGTTTTAGTCAGTATATGAGACCAGCCCCACTGAATAGACGCTCACTTGGCAGATTGTTAGGTGCCGATAATCAGCCAATGCCTTATTGGTGCTGTGCATCTGAAACATATGTTTCATCGTGGTCCAGAGTGTATTGTGCGAGTGTAGCAAAGCACGATAAACTCTAGACCGTGTTGAAATGTACTTATTTTATGACTGATCAACGGTGTGCTCTGCCTGGGATGTGCGTGTTATAAGCGGACTCAAGATGCGTGAGTGAGATTATGGGCGGTTATACGCCTGCAGACTCTGTAGTGAGAGATGGGAGGACAAAGTTGATCATGAAACAAGTAATAATACATAGCCATAATGCTATTCTAGTTACATGAATTATTTCACATCATACAGGGAATACAGTTCACTGTACAATATGCGTTGCCTTTTACTTTGTGGACAGCTTGATATGATTTTTGTTGTGTATTAAATTGTTCAGATGACATCTGTGGCAGTCAGGAGATCTCGCTTGTCCCCGACGAGATAAGTACATGTCAGATTTGCTTTGGATCAATTCCGGTCGTTTTTATCATGCTCAATGCTGCCGGAGCCAAGAGTTTGCGGATGCGACTGAAACTCTCGGCAAACTCGGACCCAACGTATAATCCTATAGGCTCAGGTAACGACTGTGAGGAGTAATTGGCAGTTTTGAACTGTTCAAGTTAAGTAGAACAGAATTGCTGTGAAAACGTGTGAGTTTCAAATTTGTAATTGTATTTTCAGTTCATTCAGAATTTAATTCTGATTGTGACTCTCATGTATAATCGTGTCAGAACAGCAAAATAGGAACCAACTCGTTATTAGCAACACTCTGTATCATCACATCTCATCGCCAAATTATATCTCAAATGATGTAAATTTCTGTCCCAATTGGTTCCTATTTTGCTGTTCTATACACCAGGAGTTAGCTGATGAGTGAAAACACAGACAGATGGATGCTGTCAGCAGTGATAGTAAGCATTTTAATGATTTGTCTCGCGTTTGTGTTGTTCAGCAGTGTACCGACGCTATATCATCCTCTTCCTCAACAGTTTGAACCGGGACCAGGAAGATGCTCTGAAGCAGATGAAATTTACACGAACTGGTGATGTGTCGTCGGCACTGTTTGACACAATAGACGTCTCGCGAGGCCTAATCGCCTTGGCCCAGATTAAGCTGGATACAGTCAGTAAGTGATGTGTGCATTGTGTTTCAGCCTGATCGTATTTTGCATTGCACCAGGCATGTAACAAATCGAAACTAAATCTTGTTATGCTTAGTGCTGGACTTTTATCTCTCCCCTGTTTGTAAACGGAAAATTGTGCTCCATGGGAAGTGGGCATTGCTTGTTTCTGTCAGTCTGTGTGGTACAGATAAATATTTTTGCTTCTTCAGTACTGGATTTAAATGCTGTATGGTGCAGAAAATTCCAGCAAGTCCCCAACACAAGAAATAGCCTTCAGTATCTTCAAACTCTCAATATGGACAGTTTTGTACATTATTGCCTAACAACGTAATACCAACCACTAATGCCCAAAAACAGTTTCAACTTTCCCCAACTAGCCGTACTCTTTAAATAACTGGAAAACGTTGCTAAAATTTGCCCTTTCCAACACCGTAGGATGTAATGTGATGATTGGACTGCTTGGCTTGGTATGTCAAAACCCGAGGGCATGGTGTTATATGCCACTTAGTTTGTGTATACCTAAAATAACGTTATCGTTATCCAATATCTTAACAAAAGGTTTTGGTGGTTTTTTGGTCCTTTGAAGTTTGGTGGATTAAAGAAGGTAGGTACATTGTAGGAATGGTGTGAGTACAGAATGCCTATGAATGTTTATCTTTCAGATCCAACAGCTGTTGCGCAGTATCTGAAGAATAAAGGTCTCACTGGAGTTCAGGGCTTTGTAAGTTTGTCTCTTGTGCTTACCTACAATACTTGGCTTATTTGGTTAGTCGTGTGTTATCTATACGATAC
>Ga0209052_1000426_pt1 | contig 12875 bp, 6 predicted proteins | sample WorMetHEROISLAND_2_FD_187409 | JGI IMG/M metagenome (GOLD analysis project Ga0209052, IMG submission 187409) | Marine gutless worms symbiont microbial communities from Max Planck institute for Marine Microbiology, Germany - Olavius sp. 4 HERON... | ecosystem: Host-associated > Annelida >...
GATAAAAAGTAGCTGATATTACTCTAGAAATATTGAGGGGGACATTCGTGATAATGTCCCCCCAGTCCAAATATTGGGGGACGTGTCCCCCATCCCATATGGATCGACGCCCCTGTTAGTTAGCAATGACGAATGTTGGGTTTAGTTGCGTTGCTGTCTACAGTTGAGCTGTGTGACTGACGTAGTACAAGTGTTGTGCCAATGCAGGATATGCATGTATTTAGTATCAGATGTGGTTGGAATATATTTCTATTTGCCATCGTCATATGCATCGGTACAGTCATAGGACAATAGACCTGTCTATAATGTCAATTATGATGTCAGTCGTCTAGGCCTAACAAATTCCTGTGCTTCAGGTTGCGGTCTGCCGGAAAAGACAGCGTGAAAATTTCGTTAATTTCATGACACCAAATTAAAGATATTGCAGCATAACCGACTAGATACAAATAGTTTTTTTTTCAGTAAAACTTCGACAGCAAACTAAAAATTGCACCAATATTACTGAGGGTCCAATAAAAATTTTAGTGGTGGTGGTTTTTCTAGGGATGCACGGAAACCGGAAACACAGGAAATTTGTATTAGGCCTCAATGAAGATATTATGCTTGTGTTATCAACGGGATACTGCTATATGGCATGTAGGTTATCATATGACTAAGAATATTACTGGTTTATCAACAGTGCATTTGGTTGCTGGTTTGACCTCAGAATTTCATCATATTTGTCAGTACAGTTCTTGTCACCATGCCTGATAAACCTGACAAGATTGAAGATCAACCGCCAAGGCAAATCATAGACTTAATGCTGTGAATGAAAACGGTTTAGTCTTGTTCGATGACCTACAAGGTCTATTCCCATGGCTATCAGATTCTGATCTGCTTATCAGTGTTGCTGTCCTTCTTAAGTCTAGGTCAGGTCCAGAATCCATATTTTCAGGAATTGCTGGAGCACAATTTCTGCATAGGCTGGTCGCTCTTCCTATCACCAACATGATGGTATCAAAGCACTGAATAAGCAATGTTGAGATAATAATAACGCACAGTTAAAAATGTAAAGTAATAACAAAGTGAAGCAAACAGCACGACCGGCATTCTTGAACATGACCACAAGTCTGACAAAACTGACAGTCAGTCAACACAAAGTCCAGTTCTTCCCAGTGACACACAGTCTCAACTACTACCAAACACTGATGTTGTCTTACACCTCATCCTCGTTTAGCAGCATGTTTGGTATTCCGTTTGTTATTGGAAACTGTCTTCCAGTCTCGGGACAAACCAGGAAGCCCTCCTTCACGTCAACCTGCAACAGCAGAGTAGCAGCAGCAGCACAACTAGTAGCAAAGCCGTGAAATCAAACCAATTGAAACAGGACAATATCGGTCCATGACATCACCCAACACAGTATTTCACTCAACACAATGTTGGAAGGTCTGAATCCAAGCAGGTGTCAATCATAGTCAATGTCAATCAAATATTTATATAGCGCCATAAGTCGAAGGTCGAATCTGAGGCGCTGGCGTGTGGGTGAGTAGACGTGATAGGCAGAAGAGAAAAGGTGAGATTTAAGGCGGGATTGGAAAGTGACAAGAGAGTCAGATGAGCGAATGTGAGCAGGGAGAGAATTCCAATTATTAGGCGAAGATACACAAAAAGCTCGAGAAGCAAAGGATGATTTAACACAGGAAGGAACAATGTTCAATACAAGAAATTAATTTGCAAGTATATACTCGAATACTATAGTTATACATGAATGAAGAATGCATGTAACACTCCTAATGTACAGTCAAGGTATATGATAACTGAAGGTGCATGGCTTCAGGCTCAGGAGCATACAGCTTTTGGTACATGCGTCGAATGCATTCACTTTGACGCTCATAGCCTAGGCCAGGTTCTATGGTGTCTTTAGCGACGACCTCTACATGTGCTTTTTTCTGAACATAATTCGATGACATGTAGACATTAGTGAAATCGTTTTAAGTTACATATCTGTATGGTTTACAGAGATGAATTTTAAGCAATCAGGAGATCGTGTGGCTTGTAATGAGACCTGTTGCCTAATATCCTGGGCTGTTGAGTCTAACGAATGGCATAATCAACCTACAGCTGTAAGATAGGGAAACTGAATGTACTTGACTGCTCACAATGTCCCATCAACAATGACTCCTATCAACTGTCTGTGTTGTGATTCTATATGCACATGTTATTTGCTAGGCCCGGCAGGCTGGTACTGTCATATGCATTTAAGCATATCAGTATTGGTGCATGCTCTGCAAATACATTACACTGCCAGCAAACAAGAACATTTCTATGAGAAATAGTAAGATACTGTTTGAATACTTTACTTAAAATGCAACTAACTACCATTGGAGACCACTGTCTCCAAAACATCTATACTGCCCCAAGTCAAGCAAAATGCCTCAATATATGAGCTAGGCATATAGGCTTACATTAATGTTAAAATGTGATATTGACACTGCACTGCGCAAAAGACAACTCAAAACACTGCTTTAGTACAACTTTAGTATACCTGTAAATTTTATCTGTTCAATTTTATCATCTTTTTTAAATTACTGGCATTTAATTGTATTGTAATTGGCGTACCACAAAGACCAGGCGTACCACAATGTAATTCACAAAGTTACAAAGACAGTTTACCTCAAGTAAAACATGATGAGCCTTTCGCAAAAACTCTTCATTATTTGCAACCTCAGCTGGAAGTTCTTTCGGCAAATCACCAAGGTGACCAATCTTAAATTAAAAACAGCATTTCATCACATATCTTTGACTGCTGGCACAATAAAAGCAAGTATCTAACACAGTGCCGAAAAAAATACAAAACAGAAATCTTCTACACAACAATTATGTACTATGCAAGAATACTATGGAAGAAGAGATTTGGGGGTCACAAGCCCCAGTCAAAATCTGCATTGTAAACAGCAGCCAAAACATTTCAGACAATGAAATGGTTAAAAATAGAAAAACCATAGAAATTAAGCTATGCCCTATGCAATGGTACCATCACTGACCCCAGATGACAACACATGCCCACAGTATTATATCTGTAGTGATGCTACCAACTGTGAAATGTCTTTTGATGCCTATGTTTCCATAACTTGCTAAGTCTTCTGGATTTGCTTAAAGATTGGCTGGGTGCCAAAGACAGAACCTCCTCAGGACCGCTGCAACAGACTCTTACAGGCCACAAGCACTTCCTGTCATACAATGGTGTCAATACAGTACTAACCATAGTGCATAGTTTAGCCTGGATTAAGTACTACTTATCATGAACGAGGTTGTAAAATTACACGCAACAAACACTGGAGAGCCATGCTAAACTATGCAGGTGAGGCAGGCAAGGTAGGCAACAGCTGTACCGCTACTTTGTGGCATCATCGGCAGCCGATATGGCGATAGCAGTCATGTTGGCGGCAAAGTCTTACCGCAGACAGACAGCAAGAGTTGCTTAAAGCTTCCTGGCAGAAAACAGGAGTAAGATAAATCCAACACCGAATTTTTGTTACTTCCAGTGACGGTTCCTTCCTTCCCAGATGGCCACAGAAACCAACAAGGTGGCCTGCAAACCCGGGCAAAGAAGATGCCCAACATCAGTGTTAACTGCCCTGACCTGTGATTACCTAACTGCTCGTCATCTTGGCCACCGTCACCCATCCTAAAGGCAGCTGTACTACAGCTGCCTGCCACGCCTGCATAGTGCATAGTTTAGCATTGCTGACACTGAACATTGCATACCATATTTCTGTTCCCTAGTACAGTGCAACACCGTACATACACAGCAAGTGTACTGATATTCAGTTTATCACCATTCTTCCGGTTCCGGTGTCTGCTAAAATGTATCACGGATTTAAATATTCATCATGTAGCATAGAATAAATATTTGTGTTCATTTAGCAGGAACCGGAACCGGAAGACATGTTATTATGGTGCATTATGGGAATGGTGCTCAGATACACAACATTAAAACTGACCGACTCTGCAGCATTGCAGACAGCTGGCCACTCCAGCCGCGGGATCATTCGAGTAATAAACTCAGCATTGAAGTTGACTTGTTCCAACTTCACTTCTGCTGCCTGCACATTATCATTGCAACTTGTACACTACTGCATGAACGGACATTCAGACAACAGCATGCTCAACACACCACCAAATGACACTGCTGTATCACAGACACTCTCAGAGAAAATAAATGACTATCAACAGAATGTTATTTAACATTTTACAAAAAAAAGTAAAAACACTTCAATAAAATTTGACTTAATAATATATTTTCAGGTAAGGTTATTAGAAACTTAAGCAGGGGGTTTTCATGTCATGAAATTACATATTTAACGACATTACATAACAGCTAAATCAATTGTATGTCCGATACTCTGGTAAGTCATGTCACAAGTACAAGAGCGATAATAGGCAGTATTACATATGAAACGAACTATACGACTTACAGCGATACCCAATGGAAAACCTTTCTTTACGCCTTTAATTATATTAGACGTGAGCATATTGTGAGTGATTAGTTTCATATTTACAACGAAATAACAAAATAACGTAACCAAATCTAAACGTAAACACAGCCTCAGCTATCGGGGTGCTACAATAAATAAGTAACTCTACTACAACACAATACCAACAGAACAGTGATAAGTTTTTCATACACAAATATATTGCTTTGATTATCATTGTAAACTTCGATATTTAGTTTCACGTCAACTTGATCGGGTTTACATGCAATCGCCATGTGACAGACGTAAACGTCGGGGGAGTCAAACTGGGGGCATTTTTTACTTGACAAATCAGGAAAATACAGTCATTTGCATTGCACATAAACGACTAAAATGTTGCCATGCGATGCGCGTTTTTGAGAGCCCAAAATGAGTAATAACAATGAATTACTTGATAACTTTCGTTAAATATGCAATGAGCTTAAATGTTTTCTAGAGTTTGTTTAAGCTTGCTTCGGATGACAAAGCGTGATACAGCTTAAATACATACACGCTACGATATAGTTGCATTCAAGTGATATGCAGACCGTGCAATTGCATGCACAGCAGAAACATTTGATTTTAGTGGTCCGAAAAGCCATCCATTCCTGACTGCTGAAATTGCAGCAAACCCCTTCAGCTTAATTCAAGGGTCCGGCCTGGATCCCACTATTAAGGGAGCTTAATTACAGCACTCTCCAAACCCTCTATGTGGTGGAAAAAGGCTCGCTGTCCCTCCCAATCTTTGACCGCCTCGGCCCTTTTAATGATGCCTCATTGGCCGCTCCCTCAACCATTCCGGCACATATCCGCCACTGTTACCGAGACACGTACCCAGATCACATATAGAGTGAAAATGCGTCTCTCGGATCGCTGCATGGTCAGCATATCTCATATATTACAGTCATTCATTTCACTTATTTCAACGGCAGGCTCGAAGCCCACGAGTAAAAACACAGAAATGCACTGTGAAAAAAATACTCACAGATTAGTACGAGAACACGTACAGCGCCAACGCTTATAAACAGAGGTGACTGGAAATAAAAGTGCGATAAAAAGTCCGAGCAAAACACATCTGACTTTAGTGAAACAGACTAAACAAAAACAATATTTGAAATATTTGTTTTTCTCGATTTCGCGCGGTCTCTGCATGACGGCGTTACTTTTTATACAACCGATGGCCTGTTTGTGTCCGGAATCGAGTGAAGTCAGCCGGCGCAGTGCTAATGAATGATGATGCGGTGATGTCTCTGGCTCCGCAGCCGGTTGCTTGGTGGGAACGAGCTGCCGTACGTGATGTCGTCTGGCCAATCGCATTGCTGCTGCTGCATGCGCCGCTGCACGCGCTGCACACCCGTCCAAAGCGGCGACAACTCGTCGTTTTGACGGCCTAGCCTAACAAATCGAGCGAAGAACACGCAGAGATTTCTCACGAACTCTGTATTTAGTTTCGCAACGGGCGCCACTTTATAACGGAATCGAATTAATCACTTGACGCAGACATCGGCAAACCGAAACTTTGGACTTGCTGCCGGCGAACAGTCAAGCGCTTCTGCAAAACAGACAAGTTTCTGTTGGCGGTCGATTGACGTCCACTGCAGTGCTGGACGGCGAAACGATGATAGTTTCGGTGGCTCTACTGCTGGCGGCAGTTATCCTACTTCTCTGCCAACTGTTCCGCGATCGTCGCCGGCGGATGCGGATCGATCTGCCGGGACCGCGAGGGCTTCCGCTGGTCGGCAACGTGTTCCAGATCGACCGTCAACGCTCGTACGAGACGCTGAGTCGGTGGAGTCGCGTGTACGGCGACGCTTACCGCATCAGCATCTTCGGTCAGCCGGTGGTCGTGCTGTCGAGCGTGGATACGATACGCGAGGCGCTGGTGCAGCGCGGCCGCGACTTCGCCGGACGACCGCGACTCTTCTTCCGCGCCGGGTTCATGGCCGACTCCTACCAGGACATCGTGTCCGCCTCGCCCGGGCCCGTCTGGAACGCGCTGCGCAAGACCGTGCAGCGCGAGATAAAGTGGACGGCGCGCGGAGACGGCGGCGGCAGCGGGCGCCAGCACCTGGACAGCCTGACCGCCGACATCCTCGACGAGATGGTGGACGTGCTGCTGACCGGGCGAGGTCGTCCGACCGATCCCCGGTCGCACGTCTACGACGCCGTGATGAACATGACGTGCGTGATGCTGATCGGGCATCGCTTCCGCAGCAACGACGAGGAACTGGTGATGTACAAGCGTCTGGAACGACTGGTGACGACGTCCATGAGCGTCGGTGGCGCGGGGGTGGAGCTGGACATCCTGCCGTGGCTGCGCTTCCTCGGCAACTCGACCTACCGCAGGCTGTGCGAGGCGAAGCGGCTGCGCGACGTGTTGTACGACCGCATCCGCGCCCGCATCGACGACGACGACGACAACGGCGGCGGAGTGCGCCGCGGTCTTGCGCATGCGCTGCTCGCGGCACTGCACGGCGACGACGACCGGAAACGGAATTCCGCCCTGACGTCGAACAACGTGAAGCTGGCGATCGTGAACCTGCTGATCGGCGGCGCGTCGTCGTCCAGCAACTACGTCTACCTGCTCATCAACGTCCTGGCGCAGAACCCGGACGTGCAGGCATCGCTCCGGGCCGAGACGGACGACGTGGTGGGGCGCGGCCGGCGTCCGTCGGTCGGTGATCGGGCGTCGATGCCGTACGCGACGGCGACCGTGCTGGAGCTGCTGCGCTACGGCTCCGTCAGTCCGATCATCATCCCACACCAGACCGTCCGCGACACGCGCATCGCCGACGTCCGCATCCCGAGCGGCGTCTGGGCGTTCTTCCTCGTCCGACGCGTCCACCACGACGAGGCGTTCTGGAAGGACCCGTACCGCTTCCGACCGGAGCGCTTCCTCGACCCCGCGTCGGGGCAGCTGCTGCCCGCCGAGGACCCGCGTCGACGGCGCCTGCTGTCGTTCAGCGGGGGACCTCGCGCCTGCCCCGGCGAGCGGGTGGCGACGGCTCGGCTCTTCCTCGCCGCCGTGATCCTGGTCCAGAGATGCGTCGTCCTACCGGACAGTTCGGCGCCGCAGGTCTCCTGCGATCCTCGCACGTTCCTGCCCGGTCTCGTTCTGACGCCGAAGGACTACCGCGTCTGCATCGTTCCCAGACACTGACCGAGCGTCAGCGGGTGCGTGCAGACCACCAACGCGTAGGCTACCACAGTTTGCGACGACGTTGCCGACAGCAGCGAGAAAGCTGTACATTGTAACTTGCATTTTTTGACATCAGCAGGCGAAAAAAGTAGTATTTGGTGAATATCAATATTGAACTATGTCCTCGGAGTACGCGAAGTGTTTTGACTTTTGAGGTTCAAGTTTTTCACTGAACAAGTAACGCTTATTTTATAACTCATTCTAAGGCACATACAGCTATTTCTGTTTTTCTCTTCAAAGCTGCCATTTTCCGGCAAGTAAATATTTTTTTGGCGATTTTTGCCCAGAAATGCGTTTTTTTAGAAAATGCAGCAAAATAATAAAAATGCGTTTGGCAGCAAGCCTCTGATCAAACCCTTTGGGTTGAGATTAGGCAGAGCTTATACACTGCTATCCCCATGGCTCTCGCGCGATCTCATAAATGATCGCGCAGACCCTATGATCGCTCGCAACAAATAGTCGCCTCTACTGTGTGATACGGGTACAGTTATATAGGCAGCGTGGCATATTCTGGCCAGCTTGAAAGGGTTAAGCTTATTTTTTACTAAGTCGTTGCATTTCATTGATTGTTTCGGTAAAATTAAGTTTTAATGGCTGCAGTGTTTTGTATGACGTTTACTGAAGACTATGATTATACTATACACTTATGACTACTTCACGCAATATTATATTGATGCATAGGGTAAAGTGACACTTTTTGTCGTATTGATGCAGCAGACTATAAGCTTTGTAAGTTGCGATGTTTATTGCTATTTGTTCTTGTGTTATGGCTACGTTGTTTATTAGCGAGCGGCAGCGCCGTGTTTAGTGACCTCGCGGCCCCTCCGCAAGATCTTTCTTGCGGCCCCTTCCCTCCGCCCTCCCTGCTCTCACTAGTCGCTAGTCCCTCCTATCCCTCTCCTCCGCATAACCAGTCCCCATCCACTGTTGGCTGCTAAGCGGCAAACAAAATTGCTGCTTTTTCTTTCAAATCCTATTGTGACAAAACGACAGGTATCTAGGTTGCATATGATAGGCCAGGCTACTTCGGTGGACAGGAGATGTGCTGTATATTGACAGACAGACTCGACACAGAATAGAAGCCTAGTCTTTAGTTCTAACATTACAAAAACATCGGTTGCGTACCCAGGTATTGCACGTTTTAATTCTAATCGAAATTTTTCCCACTCCCTTGCGGCCCCTTCCAAGGTCTGCGCCCCCCCCGCAACTGTGGGTGCTGCGGGGCCCTAAACACGGCACTGGCGAGCGGCTTCGTCTTCGCTAGGGTGGACTTCGCCGAATGTTGGAGCCGCCTTGCGATGAATTGTTGACTGGATTCCATCGTGTATTGTATTACACACCGTGTCTCAAAAAACTGTGCAAAATATTTTTTTTGCCAGAACTTCGTCAAATTTCCACCAACTTTGATAATTTTGGCACGCAGATAGCACAAAAGATAAGTTTATGTGAGGTGCACTGATTTTCCACCTCACCTAATTAGCGTCAACGCACTACCGTGTTAAACGCAAATGCTCCAAATTGTTACATAACGCTGAGTTGTTGTTTGCAGTAAACTTTCTAACAAATTAATTAGCACACAACATATTAAAATGTGGTTTATTTAGCACAATTATAAGTTTGAATAACAGTTCGTTTTCAAAATTATCAGAATTTAGGCTCAGTGTGCCCCGCGTACACGGACATTGAGACACGGTGTAAGTATGTGCTGATCCGTCTTGCAGTGTTTTATTGTAACAGTAGTAGTTGTGTACCATACACGTAGCACAGCCATAAATTTGAGTAGTTTGGTCCTTTGGGGGGGGGAAGTAGCACAAAACAGTGTGAAAACAGGATAATGATATTGATTTTTTGCGCCTCAACAGACTTCCCGTCGTGACAGACTGTCAGGGGTGAGAAGAGCGCAGATTTTAGCCTGCCTGAAAGTTTTCTTCCAAAAGTACAAAATTTGGGACTGAAAATCCCCCATTCGGGAGAATTTAGTAACAAAATTGAACTTTTGCCCTCCCGTACGTAATCTTCCCTGCCTGAAATGTGCAGCTGTCTGTCGGAAAATTGCAACTTTCTGCTCCCTGTTTTCTTAACCCACGACGCCGTTGAGACATCCTGAGCTAATTTTCGTTAAAAAAAAAACAAATTTAGTGGGAAAATAACAAACACCGGCAAAATGCAAGTCTCCGTCTGTATAGTCCGCGTAAGCAGCTTGATAATGGCATTGTATGCATTCTGAGGAAACGATGTAGCTGCGAGAACTGCTGCCGGTGATATAGGCCTAAGCATTCTAAAAGACGTTTAGCCCCGTGCAGGATTGTGTACAGTATAGATCGACGTTAGTTCCGCTTTTATTTTAGTTTTTGTGCATGTACTATGTATCGCCTGTCTTCTGTCGCCTCTATGTATTTTGTACTGTATCCACTTGAAAGAAGTTGATAGAATAAAGTTAGTTTAAAGCAGTAGTCTCGCATAAAAGTTGGTCTACATAATAAAACGCATCATCTACAATCATGATTTCAGAGCACGATGCGTGTTAGTTTTTAAAATTTTTAGCCGAGATAAGTACAAACACGTTTGCTTGTGATTTAGAAATGTCACGATAGACCACCGTGTAGCGAAGTCACCAGAATGGCACAGAGTCATCAGAATGACAACTAATATTGATCTGCCAACACACTGCACGGATCATGAGATGACACGCGAAAACAAACAAAACCGAAATTAAATATTATTTATTAACCAATTACACATTTTCTCAGAAGAGAGAAGTTGTACAGTTTTCACATTTTTGTTAACTTTTACCAGCTAATCGTAATTAACAATTGTTGTTTTACTCAAGGTGTACATTGACATTTTTCATGAGACAGTATTGCCTATCACAGGTTTTAAACTTTTTTTTTAATTTTCATATTTTATGTATTTCCATTATCTATGTAAGCATCCGTGCATTTTGTCAAGTGCTATTAAACGAATATGATGATGATGATGATGATGATACAGCGAGCGGCGCGTATTGGCCAATAATTCTGTTAATCGTTTTCGTTTCGGTAGCATTCTGCACATGCCGAAGACTCGTACTGTAACTAACAATAATTGAGAAATCGTTATTGTTGGCGCGATGCTTTGAACAGGCGACACATGAACACTTGACTTTAGGTAATTAATCGCTAAGATGTATTGCACCAGGCGCCATCGCAGCAGCATCCTATCAAACATACTAGATAAAAAAATACTAGTATATTTTATCCTATCAGCGGCCCTATAGTAAAAAAGTCAAGTGAGATTATATTATAGTGCGCTCTATAGCTTAGCTTAAAGCTGAGTTAATCTAGAGCACTACTTAATCACCATAATCACTTAGGCGCCGAAAACTCCCTTTTGTATACCCGAGTATCTATAGAGTATAGACTGCGCTCTGCGATGTGTCATCAGCAATTCAGCATTAGGCCTAGGCGTACAACAAATTCTTGTGATTCCGGTTGCCGTCGTCCCTGAAAAATCTCCGTGCCTAAACTTTGTAGTGGACCTTGAAAAACATTAGTGCGGTTTTTTGTTTGCGTTCACAGTTTTACTGGAAAAAAAACTGCGTGCATCTGATCCGTTATGGTGCAGTATCTTTACGTTAGTTCTCACCGGTGGTACTATTCAGTGTGTCAATTATTTAATGAGTTGTTGTGTAATATTAGCCTACACGACATGTCATGAAATAAAAATAAAAATAAAATATTCCCTTATCCCTACTTTTTCGCCAGATTGCAACCGGCAGCGCATGAATTATTTTGGCCTTAGCATAAGCAGCAGCAGCACTCCGGCTGGCAGATACTGAATTATAATTAGGCTCCAAAGGATTTCGTTTTTGACGGAAAACTGACGAAATGACGAAAGCTGGCCGTCGTGACGAAAATAGTTATTTCTGATGAAATTTGACGAAATTGGTGAACTTCGGAATTTGTGGCAAAATTCTGGACGAAATTTGCACTATTTGACGAGCGAAAAAAAACATTTTTGGCGGCAAAATCTGGCGAAGATCTAGAGAAAGCATTAAGTCATAAGTTTAACCCATGACATTCTAGAATATAATGATTAATGCTCTGCCAACTCACAGTGTGATTGCAAGCAAAAAGAGCAACTGTTCAGGATACCCAATATTCAGCAGTCATGTGTTTTTTCTTTGAGAAAAGTAGAAGCCAAAAGCCTCGAACTGTTTTGGCAAGACTTCATAGAATAAGTTAACAGCAGTAACAGTTATACACTGCTGAAAAGGCCTCATTTTTGGATGGGGAAAACTGGCAAAATTCGGGATTTGTGGCAAAATTTTTTTGACGAAATTTGCACTTTTTGACGAACGAAAAGTGGCATTTTTGGCGGCAAAAACGTTTGGAGCCTAATTACAATTTATGCCTGCCGCATTGGTATTACCAATGGTTAAAGGATAGAAACGTTGTATCACCTGAACGTAAGCTTATCGCCAAGCCGGAATCTGTTCCTATCAATACGAAAACAAACATTTATTAACTTTATATGTCTATTCAACTTTAATCGTCATTCAGCCAGCAACATCGATGCATATTACTATAATCGATGCATACAGAGAAATAAACAAGTGAACAAACCATGCAGAAGCGTATAAACTTCTGTATAGCCAGCACTGAAACAGACACAGGTGCACGAAACCGTCAAGTATACAGTTCACCTCTGTTCACCTCTGGCTGAGCCTGAGACTGCGCTATCCATAAATGTTAATACGTTTAAAAATAGTAAACATTTTCATAAAGCGTCTCGTAGTATCTCCGTAAGCTAAAACGGACTTTAACAACGTACCGTTTATAAGCAGAACAGAATCATGGATGTATGTTAAAAACATTAAAAACAGCTTAAAGATTGTACAAATAAAGTCTCGTGATGTGTCCGTGGGTTAGTAACTGTCTTCGTATGACACTCTTATAGGGAAATCTCTATCGTTTAATTGCGATGTTTTGGAAATTAAAGTTTTACTGTGCGCTCTTGTTCTTACTGTATGTTGTACTGTGTGTTAGTTCGATCAGTCAGGTATTGTTGAAGCACCTGATTATCGTTTGTTAGAACACGGCTGAAAAGTTTGTCGTCTGCTTCTTCGAACATTTCAGTAATGGTTGGAGTGTCGCCGCTGCAGTAGCCGAGCCTTTGACATCGGCGCAGAAACGCTTCGAGCT
>Ga0209052_1000427_pt1 | contig 12861 bp, 13 predicted proteins | sample WorMetHEROISLAND_2_FD_187409 | JGI IMG/M metagenome (GOLD analysis project Ga0209052, IMG submission 187409) | Marine gutless worms symbiont microbial communities from Max Planck institute for Marine Microbiology, Germany - Olavius sp. 4 HERON... | ecosystem: Host-associated > Annelida >...
AAAGGCTCTACTAGTTTTAGCCTTTCGTAATTAAAACTATCGTAAGTCGAAATAAAAATGATCAAATCAATAAAAAGTAAGATAGCAGCCAATGGTATCATGACGTTGAAGGTGAAAATTTCATTCAAAGTCAGCGACATGATTTTTTTATAATACCTTTGACCCAGCGCTGGCCTCTTGTCGTTATGTTGGTTGTTGTTATATTGGCCTGGATTTTCAGAAAAATAGAATGTGATAAGGAGGGGAATCGCAAACACGATTATTGGCAAGAGGAAAAAAATTTCCGAAAGGTTTTTTTGTATATCACGGTATGCGGCATAGGTATCACATCCAAGATATGGCCCTGCAGTAACCAGTGCAAAAGTCAATAAACTTAAGAGGAGGAGTGGTTTCTCGATTCTCTTCAGATTCCATTTTGGCACCATATTTACAGACCATCCAGGTATAAACATCAGCCAGAAAAAAATATAAAAATATAATGAGGGAGCTTCACGATGTATTCTGGTTATAAACGCACTTTTATAAACGAAAGTATCGATAAGATAGATTGCAATGATTACTGGAAATATAATGGAATATCTGAACAGCTTGTTGAATAAAGCCATCAATACTCCCCCTATAGCTGCTGCAGCATAGCTGAGACACGCTTTCTTAACAGTCGTCAATCACAGTTTCCATGACCTTGATCTGTTAAATCTATCAATTAAACAGTCTATGCGAGACTAGATCTGCATTCAATCAGAAACGACAAACGGAGAATCCCTTAAAAACTGCTTGCTAAAATGGAAGCAGTATACACGGCTCAATGGCCTTTAATCCGAAAGCCAGAACCTGACAAATTCGTGGCCGTTCCAGTAGTAAAGACCGGAAGATTTTTCTTCGTATATAAATTTTATCGCATCATGATCAAGCTTTAAGGTCTTTCGTACCCAGGATTCTGAGCAGTCCGGCCCATAGCCTTTTGTGCAGGCTTCCTTGTAGGTTCCAGGACCTACACGCGTTATAGTAAACTCACTATCATTAGGATAATAATTCCGAATTATATGCGCAACGCGATCTTGATTGAAGCTACTTAACCATACGCGCAATTCTCCTTTGGGTATCCGCTTACCACAGGAAACTAACGTGCCATTGCTAAACAGTGACGCCTTGTCCACTTTACCATCACCGTCGAAGTCACCTCTGACAACTTGATCAGCTTTCGCCCAGGCCGATTGAACTGGCAGAAAAGAAAGTGCCAAGATCAGGCAGATCAGGCTCATTTTTACAACGGACATTGCTTAAGCTACCTTCCTTATCATGAAGGGCTGGATCAATCAGGGTCAAATCCCACATAAATATATACATGATAAAATCTGATCGTCAAAGGTAGTCCTGTTTAGCAATAGACCAGCTTAGTAGCAGGCCAGCTTAGCAATTGGATTGTGGGTCAATTGAGATCGCAGCTAGTTTCTAAACAGGCGTTTCATGGCCGCGGTTAGACCCAGGCCTAAACCCAGGGTCAGCAAAAGCGACGATAGGCCGTAAGCCAGAGGCTTTTCGTGTGCAAACAGAAATAGACGGCGTTCAAATCCAACTTTATCGACGTTGATGATAACCGTGCTTTGACCTACGACCCGCTTGTTTTGAATCAAAAAAACCGACGTTTCATAATCGCCTGTCGGTGTGCTTGATGGCATGTGAATTTGCGTGCGAAACAGGATATTTTCCGTGACTCGGATTGCATTGTCAGCCTCATAGTATAGCCTTTGTCGTCTTTTGCGATCAATCAGGCCGGATACCATATCCTTGATCAGGTCTTCTTTTTGGTGAAAGTCTGTAGGAGAGAAATGGAGATTGTTCAACCCAAGCTCATAAATATCGGCGACCTTGTCGTCGAGGATTTTTGCAATGGGTTTGGTTGAGACTACAGCATAAAAGCTTGGAACAGAGGCGAGGCTTGCTGATTTTGTATTTGCCCAGATTCCTACGACCCGCTCTTTTTTGCGGACAACAGAAGGTATGTCAGGTCCGCGTACGACAACGGCTATGTCGTAATCGCGCCCTGCAATCGCCTTCGGAGGATTGATGATAGCCCCGTATAACAACAGGTTGGCTCCTGCGAAGGAATAGGAAATGTCGATCTGCTTATGCGATAAATCCGTGACCAGGCGTGGCTTCATGCTGCGCTCCTGGGTGCCCATGAGCAAGATAGAGCCGATCAATAATAGCAATGTCTGTACCGGTCTCATTATTGTATCGTCTCTTTGCTGACAATGGTGTAGATCTCATCGGGTATCCAGATAAGCCCCAATAGCAGTCGCAGGGCAACCAGAATAATCACGATGCCCATAAGAAGGCGCAGATGCTCATTCTTGGTATTGCGTGCCAGGCTTACGCCAAACTGTGTTCCAACAATTCCTCCGATCAGTAGAAATAAAACCATGATTATGTCCACAGTCTGCGTACTGATGCTGTTGGTAATTGTGATGAATGATGTCACAAAGACGATCTGAAATAATGACGTGCCTATCACGACCGCTGCGGACATCCCAAGAATATAGATCATCGCAGGGACCATCAGGAAACCGCCTCCGACTCCCATGATCGCTGCTATCATCCCAAGGACGAATCCGATTATTAACGGTGCAATCGGACTGATATAAAGGATCGATCTTGGGAAGCTCATCCGTCCTGGGATCCTGTGGGCCCAGTCTTGACCCTTGCGTTTTGACGGCTTTCTATTAGGTTCTTGTTGCTGAAGTCTGAGAGTCATCAGCGATTCGGCGAGCATCAGGATTCCAACAAAACTTAGAAGCATCACATAAATCAACGGGATCACCAGATCCAGAAGGCCGGCTTCCCGCATGAATTTGAACAGATAGCTCCCAAGGAGCGACCCTAACAGGCCACCGATGACCAGGACACTTCCCATGCGGAAATCTACTCCTTTTCGTTGCCACCAGGAAAGCGTACCCGAAATCGATATTCCGGCTGTTTGCAGAAGGGAGGCTGCGACTGCTATCTCCGGTGCTGTGCCATAGAAGAGTAAAATGGGAGTCATCATGAAGCCTCCACCCGTTCCAAGCAGTCCTGACAAAAAGCCGACGATGGTCCCAAACCCGATTAGAATAAAAGGGTTTACGGCAAAGCCTGCGACGGGAAGGTAGATTTCCATAATCCAGATCGAAGGTAAAAATAGATATTTTAAAGTGCATCCGATGCGTTTAAAAAGAGTTATACACAAAAATTTACAAAAAACACGCTAATGATGCTGTTTTCTTTTTGACTAGATGAGAGACATGTCATAAGTGACGGATTAGGAATAATGCAGAATAACTGACTAGGGGTGTCACTATGAACAAACAAGAATTCATCAACGAAGTTGCAGAAAGTGCTGGACTAAGCAAAGCAGATGCCGCGAAGGCAGTCGCTGGGGTTATCGATACCATTGCAGCTGTCCTGAAATCCGGTGACGACGTTCGCCTTGTAGGATTTGGAACTTTCTACACAACCAAGCGCAAGGCGAGCAAGGGACGTAACCCACGCACCGGTGGAACGATCAATATCGCAGCATCGACCCAGCCAAAGTTTCGAGCTGGCAAAGGCTTAAAGGACGAGCTGAATACACCAAAGGGCAAAAAGAAGAAATAAGGGCGAAAGTATATCCTTGTTTCTCAGTTTCAGATTTGCCGGATAGGGCTAGCAAGCACTTCCTTTAATAAGCTTTCCTTCGCTCTGAAGCGTGGTTATTGCTGGTTGTAAGGTTAGACCAATCCATAGTCAGATCTTAATCTCTACCCATCTATATGTTCATGAACCAGTAGTTATGCTGCCGGCTTTGCTGTGTGGGCTGGTATCATGAAAAATGGGCAGAGGACTGGCTGAAACTCTGGCTTACGCTTCCATTAAAAAATGGCACGCGTTAGCGGTCCTTATGCGCCTGGCGGTCCTTATGTGGATGCGCTTTTTCGTAGATTTTCATCATTTTCTGAAAGTCCACTTGAGTATATATCTGCGTATTGCTTAGGCTACGGTGTCCCAACAATTCCTGGATCGTCCTGAGATCCGCCCCTTCTCCAAGAAGATGCGTAGCAAAGCTGTGGCGCAGGGCGTGGGGGGTCGTATTTTCCGGGAGGCCGAGCATATTGCGGGCTTGCCGGATGGATTTCTGTATGATGGCTGCTTGTAGGCGTTTTCCTTTTAGACCCAGAAACAAAGGGGTTGTCGAGTCGATGGGCCACGGACATTGGTCGACATAGGAGTTTAGCGCTTGCGCTGCAATGGGAAGGGTTGGAACCAAACGCTCCCGGTCCCCTTTCCCGCGAATGGTGAGCATCGGTGAGAGTGGCCAGGATGCTCCGGAGAGCTGCAATGCCTCACTTATGCGCAGACCTGAAGTATATAACAAAAGCACAAGCGATCGGTCACGATGTCCAACCCAGCTTGTTTTTGCGTTATCCAGGACCGTTTGCGCCAATTCCAGAATATCGGTTGCCTGATGAAGAGGGCGTGGTAGCAATTTTCCTGTTTTTGGCCGCTGTAAAAGGTCGATAGCATGATTGTGAATCCGGTGCGTGCGTGCCAGATAATGGTAAAACTGCACAACAGCCGTTGCATAAAGTGCGAGACTGCGATTGCTTTTTTGCTGGCTGCGCAAGGATGCGAGCCAAGCCCGGTGGGTAGCCAGGTCGATCTGGTCCAGCGTTGGAAGATCCCCTCCGTAATGCTGCTGCAGAAACTGGAGATAGCGTTGCACGCAACGGGTATAGCATGCGATCGTATGTTGTGATCTTCGTGCCTCGGTCTGGAGGCTTCTCACCCAAGCGTGATAAAGTTGTGCAAAAGGAAGCTGGTCTAATTCAGCGCTTGTTGATTCCTGTTTCGTTTCCGATTTTGCTTTTTGGGCCATATGTTCACCGGATAGCTTTGCGACGCTTGAGGAATATCAAAACCCACAAACCGGTGAGTAAGGGGTGGTCGCGCTGCCATTTGCTGAGGGTAATGGTCACACCGGTGTGTTTCTTGATCTTCCAGGCCAGGTAGTCAGGGCCTCCTTCAAAAGTGAAACTGGCTTTTGCAAGTCGTAGAATTGAAATAAGTTTTCCTAGTATCTGCGTGATCCACCAGCCGGTCCTTGTACGCCATCGACTCATGGGCTTGATGGGCTTTAAAGCGTTCATGACCAGTGGGGTGATCGTTGTATAGCGTTCGCTTTGACGCTGGGTTATTTCCTGGGCGCGGCCATGGCGCTCGACGCGCAATTCGGCACCGTATGTAAGCGAAAGTGCAAGCGGCCAGATTTCGCTCGGCGGCGCTTTTGGATCAAGGAGCGGCAAGGCCTTTCTTGCTGTCGTCAGATGCGCTTGGGTGATGGCATCAACGATCTTTGTCGTCGTGTCGCTAGAGTTGCTCCACAGCAATGCCGATGGCTGGCAAAAGCGGGCCCAGACAGAGACGGATACATGCTTCCCGGCGCATGCGTCCTCAAAGTCCGGCAAGGATAATACCGCATATTTGCATCGTGCATCACCAAGTTCTGTATAAAAGACATTAGGTGGAATAAGCCGATTGGCCCAAACCATCCATCCTTTGGAATAAGCATTTTCATAACGATCTACGATCAGATAAAAATCGAGCATCTGATCTCTCCACACTCCATCGCGCAGACAGGAGCCATAAAACAGTATCGCTAAGCTTGCAGGGTCATGACGTTTTGCTATCTTGTTGGCAAGGGCCAGAATTTCCTGGTCAAAGTCACATGTCGTGATGTCTTCATGAATAACCTGCTTGAGTGCAACCTGGCGCATTATTTTTTCGCAGTTGTGATGAATGCAAGTGGTTGTGTCGACGTCAATTGTAATGCTGCGTTGGGAGCAGCCTGGACAAGCTCTCCGTCCAAAATCACCGATGGCTGGTTTCCTTCTATCAGAATTCTGTCACAATAACGGACGTGAACCCCAAGAATAGACTCGTTCCCGATCGTTTCTGTAAGCAGTCCAATAATACAACGCAAGCACGCCATACGGGTTTCTTCAATACAGAGTAGCTTTAGACGATGCTCGTTCGGATCGCTATGGGGTCTGATGCCAAGAAGAAGATTATTCAGTGTTGTAACCAGGACAACGTGAAAGCGTCCATCAAGGATCCCTCCGCCCTTTACTTGCATCCGAACATCTTTGTCCCTTTTGGAGAAGCGCCCGAAAATCAGGATCTTGACCAGGCTAATTATGGCGGTCACAAAATGGGACAGGAAGTCAGGAAGGCCGATGGGATAGACATGCCGCCGACAGAACAAAATTATATCCATCAGTCCTTCCCCGGCGAGAAACATGCCTAATACAGGATCAATGCTATGACCATCGCTTAGGGCAATCAAGGATCGGTGGGTCGTATGGTCTGCGATATTGTTTTTTGCGATCCGCATCAGGTGATCCATAGCACTGATGGCGGAACCCTTCATTCCGAGGTCTTGTGCGATGAGATTGGTTTTCCCGTTGGGAAGTACCGCTATAGGTGGTGCGGTCTTTCCAAAAGGGCGATGATTATAAATGTGCGTAAGGACAGCCTGGACTGTTCCGTCGCCACCGTTGATTACAAGCATGTCCGGTTTAGCACCGGCTATCGTCTCTAGTGACCGGGCGATTTCACCGATCCCATCTATCTCCAGGTGCAAAATATCATCATGTCCGTGGCAGTAGCTTCGGATCTCGGATATCGTCTGTCGATTTCCTGTGGATAAAGGATTGGATAATAGAGCAATTAGAGTCATGGCTGATCAACAAAGGGTGAACAGCCTGGAAAAGTAACAAAGCTTTTTATGTTTTTAAAGATATTTTCTTTCTTTTCCGGGCGCTCTACTTACCTGTTACTTATCGTTGCCTTTTGCTGTGTTCTTAAACCTGGTTGGAATTTGAGGGTTTTTCAGACGCTTCATGGTTAGAAATAGCCCCTTTTTATATTGTAATGTGATTAAAACAGGTACGACCTTGCCTTCTGCAAATTTCACGAGCGCTTTGTTAATCGATGGCTTTCTGATCCCCAGCTTGATGTCGTTAGAGAAACCAAATCCGTCCTTGGTATAGCGTCGCTTCTTATCGCCTTTGACATTGTGCCAGACAAAGATCGCATATTTTCCTGCTTTAGGAGTAGGTATGCAGACTCTGGGATAATCATGTGCTGTAACAGGAAGTACCACTCTGTAAATATACGCCTTTTTCTTCAAAAAGCGCTTTTGGTCGTTTTCGTAAAGTTGAATTCGAACAAAACCCGTAAGCTGCTTGAAGCCCCGGACTTCAACGCTGGCCACAGGCTTTCCGCCCTTGCTGGTACAAGCAGCAATGTCTTCAGCGTGACCCGGGGCATTCATTCCTGTAACAAGACAAGCTATGAGCAGACACAAAAAGATATGGGGGCGACGCATAGTATTTCCTTCTGTTACCCTTACTCACAAGTCTTGCATAAAGAGAAATGGTACAAAAGACTACTCTTTTTGCTTACCTAGCGGACTTCTTTAAGATTCCAGCCATAACGTTTGTAAAGATATCCCGATAGAATATTGTTGTATAAGCGACGTTTTCCTCTGGGGCCGCGAGCGATGAACAGGCCGGACGGGTGATGATAGAGGTTGGACAAGATTTCATCCGACTCTTCAATCATTTCATCTTTTTTGCGGCTATTGTAATTCAAGACAGTGCCAAAAAGGCTTGAATCCTTGGAAAAGGACCTGACAAAGGCAATGATCGAGAAGACGAAAAATGCTACAAAAATGATAAGACTGGCTAAGGCGACCTTGGCGAGCATATTGTTTAGATCTATCCGCTCTTGCTCTTCTCTAAGGGCCATAGTTTTGGTATGATTGTTGAAAGTACGCTCTTCCCTTTCCGAAGGGATAACGACATTCGGCATGCCTTCTGCAATCGGTTCGATCGTTCCATCGCCACCTTTGACTTTGACATGGCCGCTCATGGTTACCGTTACGCTATAGGCATGTCTGTTTCCCTTGCACAGAATTTCGACGTTGCGCTCCGTCGCATGTGCTTTTCGTGGCCTGTAGGCGACTACTTTGGCGCAAGGAACTTCTAATCCTTTCAGTAGTTTTGTAAGCTTTTGCGCGATGCGGAAAGGTCGTTGCTTGCTAAACAAAGAAATATAGACGTCCGAGACATTGTCAATTGTATCTTGCGTCATGGTATCGCGAAAGACCATGAATTTATTACCCTGGACGTGTCGGACATTGGACTTTGTTTTTATTTGCGTTGCACTGCTGTCGGGCCCGAACTGCCTGCTTGTTCGCTTAAACTGATTCGGAAGTGCTCTTAACGGCTCAATCGGCTGTGCGTATTCCGACTTTCCGACTTTCCTGTCGATATTGTAGAATTGCTCCTGCCCTTTGTTATGGTGCCCTGTGTGGTGATCGCTATGGGCGGATGTAGCAAATCCGGTGACGATTGTTACGATGACGATGGCACTGTATCTGTTTCGTAGAGAATGAATGATAGACATCCAGATAACCCCCTTGACTGCAACTTTGGCCGCAGTATGTTCATTTCTGTAACTGATAAAAAAGTGTTAATTTTCTATTAACGCTACAAGGGCGCGTATATGAAAACGCGTATGTAGATTCCATTCTGGACGGCTAAAATATGCCTTTTTTGCTCCTGGAAGTAAAATGAATAATGGGTTAATGCGATGAAAACGGTATTAACGCTAGCCCAGCGCTGGAGCGCGATGAGGCCAGGACGGTGGATGATTTCCCGAATTGTCGAATATGTTCTACCTCCGCGCTGTTTGTCTTGTGGTGCACAAGTGCTGGATCACGGTTGCTTCTGCCAGAAGTGCTGGAGCCGCCTATTGCCGATTACCGATCCCGTGTGCAAGCGGTGCGGATCCCCTCAGGAGGTGGCGCCTATCAATGAAGAAGAGGCTTGTCTCCTTTGTCAAAACAGACGCTTTAGCTACGACCAGGCGCGATCGGCCTTTATTTACAACGACGTCGTGCGAACCAGTATCATGAAATTCAAGCATGGAGACCGCCCGGAATACGCAGCATTGCTTGTTCGTCTGATGCAGTTCACAGCGCAGGTTTTTCTTGGTGATCAAGACACTATCATTATTCCGGTACCTGTCCACCGCACACGCTTATGGGAGCGCGGTTATAACCAGACAGCGCTTCTTGCCAACGCATTTGGACGTCAGACGGGTTTTCGGGTTCTGGTTGATGCACTGCATCGCAGAATTAAAACTCCGGTTCAACGCGGAAGTCACAGACAGCGTGCTGAAAATGTACGCGGGGCCTTTGTCTTGAGAGCATCTTACCGGGACAGGATCGAGAGACGGCCAGTGATCCTGATTGATGATGTTCTAACGACCGGGGCAACCGTAGATGCTTGTGCTCGGGCGCTTCGCGTGGGACGGCCATCAGCGATTTACGTCTTGACCTTTGCCCGGGTTGTGCGTACTGGGACGATCCTCGGCAATCAGGTTATATAAGCGTTTAGGCGATCAGACATCGTCCGCGGAGACATATTCTTCAACGTCGATTTCCCCGATCATACGCCCAACAGCGACGGTGATCGTTGCATCGCCGGTGACATTGGTAGTGGTGCGCATGATGTCCATGATGTGGTTGATCCCGGCAACAAAGGCGATGGTCTCCAGCGGCACCCCGATGGAGCTTAGGACCAGGCCCATCATAATCAGGCCGGTTCCTGGGATCCCTGCGGCTCCCACTGAGCCGAGCGTTGCCGTTAGGGCGATTATGATATAGGAGTCCCAACCCAGATCGATTCCGAACAATTGTGCTCCAAATAGGGCAACCAGGCCCAGATACATGGCGGTTCCATCCATATTGATGGTTGCTCCCAGGGCGACTGTAAAGCTGGAGACGCTTTTTGAAACCCCCAAGTTTCGTTGCACGCAGCGTAGTGTAACCGGTAGAGCGACGTTGGAGGATGCAGTAGAAAAAGCAACAGCCTGAGCGTCAACAATCCCCCGGAAAAAATCGACAATAGGAAGATTTGCTATCGTCTTCAAAATGGTAGGATAGACGAAGAGGATAATAATAAGACATCCCGCGTAGTTCAGTGCAACCAGAGACGCCAACGGTAGCAGAGCGTCCCATCCAAACGTGCCAACGACCCAGGCCATGAGTGCGAATACTCCAAAAGGTGTTAGTTCCATAATCATGGCGGTCATTTTCTGCATAATTACAGCGCCGCTAGTGATGATCCGGATCATAGGATCTGCTTCTTTTCCTACCATCAGAATGGAAATGCCAAATATGACTGCAAAGACGATTACCGGCAGGATCTGACCTTGGGCCATTGCCATCAAGGGGTTGTCAGGAATCATCGACAGAATCATGTCGCTTGCCGTCGTTGAGTTCGGTTTTGGAGTAATGCTATTGGAGGGAAGGTCAATTTCCAGTCCCTCACCGGGTTTGAAAAAAGTTCCGAGTGTAAGACCAATGGTAACCGATATAAATCCTGTAATGACGAAGAGCAATATGGAGCGTCCCCCCACTTTTCCAAGCTTTTTAACGTCTCCAAGGGTTGCAATCCCACTGATAAGGGATAAAAACACCAGTGGGACAACCATCATCTTTATTGCTTTAATGAAGATATCGCCGATGAGCTTGATGCTTTCGGATTTGGGTCCCAGGACGATTCCTGCAATGACTCCTAAAATCAATGCACCTAACACCCGTTGCCATAGAGGTAATCCGAACCAATATCGTAACATTTGACTTAAAACTCCCCGCTATTAAGTTTCAGCATCCCATGATCGTATAAGCATATGCCGGGGAATGAGGGGAATTGCAACGAGTCTCTTGGTAAAACGTCAGAGCCTGGGATGATTGATGATGAGAATGTGCTTGCCAGAAAATGGGGTGCTTGATAGGAAAAGTATATGGGAGAGACAATCGACGTACAAATCCAGCAAGGAGAAGATCCACAGGCGCTGATCCTGAAGCTTGATGGCTTTGAAGGGCCATTAGAGTTGCTTCTTGATCTGGCGCGTAGCCAGAAGCTTGATCTGGCCAAAATCTCAATTTTGCGTCTAGTGGAGCAATATCTTGCCTTTGTTGCCATGATGCGGCGTATGGATCTGGAAATCGCGGCTGATTATCTGGTCATGGCTGCCTGGTTGACCTGGCTGAAATCCCAGCTTTTGCTTCCCAAGCATGACGATGATGGAAGTCCCATGACTGCCGAGGAGGCGGCAGAAGCCCTGAGGGTGCGCTTGCAGCGTTTAGATGCGTTGCGATCTGCAGCACAGCAACTGATGGAGAGAAGGCAAGTAGGGCTTGATTTTTTTCTGCGTGGAGCCCCGCAATATTTTACGGTCGATAAGGACGTCAAGAAAACGGCAAGTTTGTATGACCTGCTTGACGCCTATGGACAGATTCAATACCGCCAAAAAAACAGTCGGCTAGAAGTGCCACAGCGGGACATGATCCTGACGCTTGATGTGGCAATGGAACGCCTTGAGGCTTATCTGAAAATCAATATGGATTGGGTCGATCTGTACGGCTTTTTACATAAAAGCGACCTGTGTAGTTATGGCAGATCCTCAATGTCCAGCACACTTGCTATAACGCTGGAGAAGGCTAAGCAGGGTCATCTTGAAATCAAACAGGAAAGCCGTCATAGTCCCATCAGAATTCGCACTCTTGATAAAAAGGCCTCTTTATGAGTGAAACAAAAACACCACCACCGTTCCATTCTATCGGTTGTGCGCAAGATGCTGCTAACGATCCCGATCTGCCATTGAATTCGGAGCATATGCGCATGGTAGAAGCCTTGCTGTTTGCATCCGATAAGCCGATGACGGTGTCGGATTTCAAACAACGTCTTCCGGCGGATGTCCAGGTTTCAGAGGTAATCGATGCGATCATAGAGCAATATCGCGGAAGGGGCGTGCAGCTTGTTAAGCGGGGCAATGGCTGGGTTTTTCAGACTGCCGAAGATCTGGGCTGGCTGTTCCAGAAATATGTAACTGAGGAAAAAACCCTGTCACGGGCACAACTGGAGACCTTGTCGGTGATTGCTTACCACCAGCCAGTAACGCGTGCGCAGATTGAAGATATCAGAGGTGTGTCATTGTCGCAGGGGATTTTATCGAATCTGTTGCAACTGGAATGGATCAAGCCAGTCGGAAGAAGACAAGTTCCAGGTCGTCCCTTGCTTTACGGCACGACTCAAGCTTTTCTAGTGCATTTTGGGTTGCAGTCGATTAAAGATCTTCCGGGCCTTGCAGAATTGAAAGCAGGAGGCTTTGTTACGGCCAGTAAAAACGCAACCGTTCTGGATCCGGCCTAAACTTCAAGAGAGGCCAGTGGCTTGTACCCCCCCAGTGTTTCCTGGTTTTGTATGTTGAAGTTTTGTGTGTTGAACAGGGACAGGATTAACTGCGGCATCTGATTGGCGATCGACAGAGATTGAACAGCGAGCTGCTGCCTGATCTGCAATGCCTGCAACTGGGCAGATTCCTTCGCCAAGTCGGCATCCACCAAATTTCCGATACCGGTGGTTAATGTATCTGTAAGGCCTCGGGTAAACTCTAATTGTAAATCGAGTTGGATGGAAGAGGTAGCGAAATTCGCTTGCAGGGCGTTGAGATTTGTAATTGTGCTCTCAACACGATCTATTTCGGCTGTTATTATTCTATTTATTCTATAATCTGTGTCACTGTCATCGACTCTGTCGTCCCTGTCTCGATATCTGCCATAATCCCTACCATAGTCTCTGTCGTCCCTGTCTCGATATCTGCCATAGTCCCTGTCATCCCTGTCCTGGCCTCTGCCATAAGCCCAGCCATTGCCTCTGTCATCCCTGTCCTGGCCTCTGCCATAAGCCCAGCCATTGCCTCTGTCATCCC
>Ga0209052_1000428_pt1 | contig 12827 bp, 8 predicted proteins | sample WorMetHEROISLAND_2_FD_187409 | JGI IMG/M metagenome (GOLD analysis project Ga0209052, IMG submission 187409) | Marine gutless worms symbiont microbial communities from Max Planck institute for Marine Microbiology, Germany - Olavius sp. 4 HERON... | ecosystem: Host-associated > Annelida >...
GAAATAACGTATAAACAAAAAATACTAATCATGATAAATATTCACTGTAAATAACGATTTTCCATTATTTTTATGCGGAACAGCTGCTGTAAAGGGGCAGAGTTGAACATTCAAATTTCACATAGTAATGTGACAACATTATGAGGTGAGGTGGCAGCCTTTGCCTCTGCCTCTTTGCAGTTTATCGCTAAGTGCACGACTGAAGTCATTGGGCCACCGGCTGACAATGTGCACTCTAAATATTCATCTACTTACTTACGTACTTACTAATATGACAAATGCAGCCCGATGAAACATTTTGTGTTTACTACTCGTATACAACAGACACTGATATTCTGGAGGCGAATACACAAACAAACAGAAGTTGGCCGCAATTAATAGAATTTATTGATCGTCTTTTTTTCCATGTCGCAACGCTGGACAACTGCAATCGATCCACGTCGAAACCTATTGACAAAGTGCCACAACCGCAGCACAAAGAGTTCAGTTGCTATACTACGTGACTGGTCGGGTTACCGTAACTACGCTGTAGACATTAAGCTCAAACTCGACTTACTCCGATTTGTTGCGAACTTGTACATCAAGTCGTACAACTAGTTGTACGACATCTTGACATGGCGGGATGCTGCGAATCTGTAGGCATTCGATGTTTGTGGACTTGTACTGCAGTATAACTTGTTATAGATTTGCGGTAGGCCTGTAGCTTTCAATGCGTTGCACAGCATGTTGTACGACAAATCCACAACAAATCGTGGATCTTGGGCTTAGTGGAGTTCGAGCATCCGATTTGGCGGTTCCCGGTTCGCCAACAAAGACAACAAATAATTATTGCACTCGCCAATATCGAACCATCGATTCCAGACGACATCGATCACAATTTCCGACAAAGTCGCTACTCTGTACACACTGAAGCGGCCGAAATCGCCAATTTCTCTGGTCGATTGCAACCCAAATGCGAACTTCACTATTATAATAACTACAAGCCGATTTTATTCGAAATTTACAAGGCAGGTGTATAAGCGCAATTTATTTATTTTAATGCAACGTGACTTCGGCCGAATCGTTATCCACATTCCGTCAGCGACTCAAAACTCACCTGTTTACCAAATCCTTTTTCTGGTTATTCCCTGGACTGGACTTTGCCTAACCTCCCTCTAGTAGACCTAGCAGTAGTTTGCATTACTTAGGCCACTTTAAAAATCCCGGATTGATTGATTGATTGATTGATGGAAGCGGCTGATGTGGGAAGAAATGTTCACTGCAATCTACTGCAGCTGACACTGTACGTGCTCAACGCCGCAGCAATCACCTATAGCCACACGCTATCCAGCACCTCGCCTCTGACCTCAGAGGATACGCAGTTGACATTGCAGTCGTTACAGAGACACACGTGAAGAAGAAACACGCTGATCACTGCTTTGCTATCGACGGCTACTGTCTGTTTCGACGAGATCGGCTGGGGAGACGTGGCGGGGCGTCGCAGTTTACGTCAACAATGCCATGTCGGCTGAAATATGGACATATCCCAGTGATTCACCCGACTACGAACTGACGGAACTGTTGTGGATATCTGTCAAAATAGATAGACATATGTTCCTGATTGGTCAAAGCCGTTGTATCAACCAACTTCAATGCTCGACTACATTGAAGCCAGCATCGATGCAGTTACTAGCGCATGTCCGTCTGCTACAGTCATTCTAGCGGGAGACTTTAATACGCTTGATGACACTGAGATCGTCTCAAGAAATGCGCTAATCTCTATCGTAAATCGGCTGACTCGTGGTGCGCTCAAACATGACCGGATTTTCGTCAACGACGCCACATACACGACAGTCAGCGTGGTTACGTCGACGGTCAAGAGCGACCACAAGGCAGTCATTGCTAACACCGGGCCGCGGCCGAAACCGATCAACAAAAGTCGACTTATTTACTGTTCCGTCTACTTTGCAGTTCATTTGTTGTCCAAGTTGCGCCCATCAACTGTGTATGTAGGCTATGCATGAAGCAAATTGCAAATTCATTTTGCCACCGAAACACCGAAACTATCGCCCGCTGAGTTTTAACACGATCCTGTGGCGATCGTAATTCCAGTAGGAGTGAAACTGGGTCAGTAGACTTATTATACGAAGCACGACAATCTATGGCGGGGCGGGATGCATGAGCAGAAAAGGAAGGAAAGAGAGCGTGGATGGTAACAAAATGAACGCAATCTATAATAGGGTAGGGCGGGCCGGTATATCTAGACTACGACTAGGCTTATCGGCAGGTAAGTCACGTCGGTCGTTTGTTGCCGTGAACGGTGACTAATCGCTTGTTTATCGATGCTATAACCCGTGATATTATTTCCAGTCACGTACGAAAACACGTCCGGCTTACATATTAATCAACCTTGTTCTAATAATTCTTTGACCTATTTCACCTAAATGTTGTGGCGTAAAAATCATTTTATAATTATTTTTATGAAATTATGAAAAAAACTACAAATATATAAATTATTCAATTCTGTCAGAGCGATTTAACGAGTATCGTATTACAGAACGGAAGATTCGTAAATGATTTGATCACTCAGAACGCACAAGGCTTAGCACGACAGAAACAATTTTCTTCAACTTGTTTCACCCTACGCCAACGCGCTCGCTGAACCCGCAGGAAATTCTGCATATATTTACTTTTAGACTAGTAAAGTCCTTAATGGCATACTTATCTAATGCCATGTAAAATAAAACATTTGTGCAATGTAATCACGGCCCATTTTCAATACGCAGGTGTTCTGCTGAATTTTTTTTGCAAGTAGGCTACTGTACAACTTCAAAAAAATTACAGTATGGTTTTGTCATAGGCCTATTTCATGTGGAGGCTTATCAAATATCACAAAAATCGCAATAAGAGATTCGCCCAACGACGCTCAGGCAGTTTTTTCAAGGTTGTTACGTTACAGATGATCTGTAGGCCTAAGCCGCAGACCTCTCCACGGTGAATCTGTCATGATAACGATATATTATGCATTGCTAACAGGCACGTCGCGTTTGCATGTTGGCTACGTCCTTCACAAGAGAAAAAAAAAACAAAAAAAGATGACGCGTAAAAAGAAACGTGCAAACGAAAACGATGACGGAGAAGAAGAAATAAATGACAGATGGCTTGCACAAAATTATAATCTCACCGGCATGGCACTGCAACGCCTATTGCCATGATTAATAGGATAACACAGTGGAATAATAATAGCTAACTGAAATATTATACGGAGCTGGCCTATTGGCTGACGCTGGGCTTTAATGATAGGCTTGTACGAGTGTCGACTTGTGCACTGTAATATGTCAAGGATGTGTCTCCTGCCATTCACAGAGGCAGCGTCGATTTATCATCTCATATAGCCGTGTTCATTGAAACCTTCGGCCGACGCCTGTTGTGTATTGCGTATACAATCACCTTAGACCTAAAGGACACTCTGTTGAATTGCCTAGCTGCACACTTGAATTACACATGCAACGGTGTTCACACTTTGAATTCATTTAGTGGGTTGTGTGTTCATTATTTGCTTTAGATACCAGTTCTTGGTTGTAGTTGTGTAGTGGAGTTGTAGTTCCTCCATTGTAGTTATTACTGTCCGCGGAAACGACGGCAGTATTTTCAGCATCGTCAAAACTTTGTCAACACGATAATTCATGAACCACTGCACTTAGGTTGATGAAATTCTGCACGAACATGTACCTTGACAACTTCTAGAACCACATTGAATATCAAGGTCAAGATCACACGTTTTTTGTGTTTCCTGCGTGCATAATACTGCTTAAACCAGTTGGCCTGGATTCACGAGATGTCTTTCGCCAGATGGCACGATTTTATTACTGCCCGTGGAAGCGACTGGGGCTACCCGCAGGCAGTACTTAGCCTTGAGCAAGGCTTGACAGTCTTGACATTATTATGATAGCAAATAAGTTTGATGAAATTTGATACCCTATTAGTCTTGTTTCAACCTATGCGTTTATTCAAAGCCAGTTTGGTCTGTTAAACGAACTAATAACTGAGGGGTATGAAAATGTCATTTGTGACGTCAGTAACTTTGTCAGCACGCCACTGGAGCCCACGAAATATTTGCATCAAAAGTCGAAGCCAGTCTTGCAGCTGATGTGTGTGTGTCACCGTCTCATATTACCTTTAATAACCGTGAAATAAAAAGAAAATAAATAAATAAATAGCAGCTCCCTTCCGCGGCCATCGTTACTTTTTACGCACGTGAGGCATTTTTGCCGCAATCAGCTGCTGCTGGCGGTACGCTGTGGCCTTTCATCGCAAACCGGCGCTACACATTGCACTATTCATTCATCCGCCGCCCGTCGCCCGTACAGGGCTAGAAATGAAGAATTACAAGAACATTCTTGTACGTTAAAATTCGTTCTGGGGGTTTCTAACGCATGCGCACGTAGCCTATCTATCTCGCAATAAAACTTCATCATAAAAGGTCAAAATCAAGTGACATCAGAACTTTTGACATAAAGTGCACCATAACGAATGAACGAATTTCAAGCTCGATGCTGACAACACGCTGCAGAAAGCAGTAAAAAGTCAAGCTTGGAAGGCATACCTGCATGCCAAATACAAATGCACTATACAATTGCAACGGAACGCTCTGTACCGACGTCAGAGATAACTGAGAAATTATACATGCGTACATTAGGCTGCAAACGTACTATGATGCAGGCCAAAAACTGTTATAAGTCATTATAATTTGGGAAGATGCGAGTTGGGTCCTTTTCTTTTTTTTCCGAGACACTGACTACATAAAATCATAAGTAAAAATATTATTATAGCTGTCTTAGTTTAGAATCGTTTCTCTGTAGTGTTAACGTCATGTTCATGAATGGGGGAAATCACAGAAATGGAGCAAGACGGAGGTGGTCAATGCATCGTTAATACACATAGGACTACGATTCATCAGAACTTGAAACAAACGTTAGAGTCAAACGTTCATTCCACGAAATGTCCACTTTCTGCTATATAATGTTTCGAATACCACACATACACAACAACAACTATGACATGACCATAACAATGTAGCGCTCTCGGGCGGGGCGGGAGGAGTTTTTTTATCATGCAAAAAAGTACCTCGCGGTTCACGCGAGTACAAGCCGATGATGCCACGGCTTCTAACGAGGGCAGCGATTATTTACAGAAACGATTAGACGTACTGACGGTACAGTTTACTGGCCGAGTGTTGCATGAGTCACACCGACTCTGCGTCTTCATAACATTAGCTCTGCATCAAACCGATTAAGCTTATTCGGCTAAATATGACGACTTACGTCAATCTTAGTAATGCAGTAGTCTAAGCTGTCACGCAACAAACGAAAGTAACGAAGTCATAGGCGTTTACGAAGTGAAGAAACAACAACTAGGAAATATACACGGTGAGCCAAACTAAAATAACCCAACACGAATATCACGATGTGTGCGTAACGCAGCAATATTTTTGCACCAAATTTTCCCCGTTTATTTAGCACACAATACTTCGTAAGCCTGCTTATTTTTTGCATTTAGCTAATAATTGGCAAAGTGGTACAGAATCGAATTCAACGTTTGATTTTCCCTAGTCAACAACGTAATTTATCAAACTTATCATGAATGCCAACGCTAAAAAACACTGTTGAAATGCTGCGTAAGCTTAACTAGCTACTGGAAAATGATAAGCAGATTGCTTTTATCGAGGCAAGATTCCAGCCCCTTTTCAGGAAACTTTGTAACAATTTTTGGTATCCAAAACCAATTTCTCGGAATGTCTGAATCAGCATTTTGTCTTCGTAGAATATTTTACACATGACCAGATTTGTCATTCTAACCGTGATTTTGACTTCAAATATTGAAAAGTTTATTAAATTTAAAAAAGGAAACCACATAGTTAGGCCTACTTCACAATAAGGTCGCAGAAAAGGTGGCATCAGGTACTTGATTACTCTAATAGTAAAAATCAACATTTTGTACAGTTGCAAAATTCGTTCCTGGAGTTTGCGCTTCCGTCAATTCGGCGTGTGTTGAGCCAATACAGCACAAAGGAGCACACTTTTGTATAGTTGTGTTCTAAACAAATTAACAAAATAATTTAGTACAAAATTATTCGCGTATTTCTGAGATATCGCGATTTTCGTGTTGTGGTATTTTATTTTGGCTCACCCTGTAGAACAAGAAGCTATAGCAATCCGCCTAATTTAAATAATGAAAACGGATCATAAAATGATTATCCACACGTGACAAAGAATGTTTGTGCTTCAAAGCCGACATGGTAGTCTGCACATGTCGTGAACCACGACAAAGTAATTAGTTAGGTTTAACATTAGGTATTAATATGAACACTCGCAGAACTCTGTCCATTGGAGACGGGTAACCATTAGGCATTTGTATGTATTATATATAGGCTAACAGTGTCCGCAGGACACATCGGGGCAACGCTTGATCAGTACTCACTGCAGGTGCGTCATCTATACGAGTCATCGCATTCAGGCGTTTATGTCGACAACTAAACGTAACTCTGAGTAACTCTACGCGTTACTTTCGTAAAAACAATGTCATCCTTTGCAGCAACTGTGATGTGGCCAGGTCCGTCATTTTTAGGCTCTGTATTTTATGTTCTAGCTACGCTATTTTGTGGTCCGCCATTTCCCGTTCTCGCAATTTCAGCGCCCCTCCACAGAGCAATGCAAAATTTGACCGAAGGTTTCGACCGCCAAATCTCCCCTTTCCGTAGACAGAGGCCACTTCAGTGCCATTGCCAAATGGCGTCTCATTCTGTAGGGCGGCGGCGGTTTTAGTGCAATGCACGAGTATGACGGACGGACAGATCACGCCATGCTAACATCTGTCGCAGTATAGGCCATGCTGCCTAATAATACATAACGTTTGCTGATGAGCGACAGTTCTCAGCGCAGGTACACGGAATCGTCGATATCTCATCGACCAGTGCCGCCGCCCACGTTGCAAACATCGATTACATCATCGCTCGCGATTGCACTGTGACGTCAAACGCTGAAAAACAACATCGATCAGTGGACAGGGAAAGGTGAGGGGAGTGCATGGGAGTAAACTCTGCAGCCACTCGTTGGCAAGCAAGCAATGCAGGTAATCAGGCGACTTGAACGTAACAGAATTTTTTACGTGTTGTTTTTACAAGACCGCCGGTCGAGTTGGTTCGCTGCCAACTAACTAACGTTAATTCCCAGGCCGTCTGTCGTCACATTGCACGTACGACGGCCACGTTACGTCCTGATGAGTTACGTACTTACAAAACGTTAAGGTCGTTACCCTAATAGTTCTAAGGGTCTGTATCTCGACAAACGTGTTCAAATTAACCACTTGTAAAAGACCACGCAAGAGTGGTGCAATAAAAAGTAAGCTTCTCTGCTCTGGCACATGCAACTGCATCAGACATTGACCTATTTTCAAAAAATTCTTTGACCGACATACCTTGTAAAATATATAGTCGGCTTCAGAACACGCGAGTTTCGCGGCAACTTACTTAAAAGCTCATTGTGTCTCACGTCGCGTAGGTAGGCTACAGGATGTGACGAAACTTTTTTTAATTATGCTTGTTCTACATTGTCACTGATCTGGCTGTGTGAAAGAACTATTTTGAAAATCACCTAATATTTCAAAAACTTATAAACATACAAAAGTTAGGGGCTAACTTTTTATAGATCAGTCGGTACATTCTATGGTCACGTGACCGAGCACAGATCGGCACACTCACTTTGGAGATAAGTACCTGATAAAGAGAAGCATAAAGAGATGATGCATCGTAATCGTAGGCTAACTTGACTTAAACATTGCACCCACACTATCTACCGTATAGACACACACAAAGAGCTAGAGAGATGAACATACAGAAGCGGACAGAGAGACAGCTGAACAGACAAGCAGACGACAGAGAAAATGCACATCAGTGACAGTCACAGTGACACCTACGCATGTCACGATCTGGCTAAACCACAGATCTGGCCGGGCGCCAACATGTCGGTCACAACGTCTTCGGCACAGAATGAATGATATAAGCCCGTGGACGACTATACGCTGTTGCGCAGGTCTACGTCCGTAAACAACTCCACGCAATTCGTGTTGTGCTCATTTGAGCGGTCACGCACGACTGAACGTTACAGCTCACTCACTCAGCTGACCAACTTGTCTGACTAGTGACGCTCCGTTTAACTTTAAACCCCACACTTCGCTTACTTCGATTTGCTGTGGATTAGTTATAGAGTTGCTGTATATAAGCAAACCTACAGCAAATTGTAGAACATGTCCACATAAAATCGAAAGCCTGCGACAAATGCACAACTCTTTGACACGGCAGTGCCGCACAGCTTGTTGGTAACAAGTCCACGGAAATCGAAGCTGTGAAGTTCGGGGATTACCGGAAGAGAGAAAAGAGACAGCGCGGTAGTACACGTGACGATATCACGGTAGGCCTATATATCCGCACAGCACACAGACCGACAAAACGGACAACAATAGCAAGACATGGATACCCGAGGAACTCTAGTTTTTGCTAAACAAAGTCCATCCAGTAAATCGGAAGGGTTCGCCCCGAGCAGAGCGTTAAGTGAGAGTGGGGTAAGAGAAAAGTGGCTATTTTGGTTTCTAAGTTGCTGTATCTCGAAACGGTGCAAGAGAGGACGAAGCTTGCTACTGATCACCAAGAACAAGTTGCACCATACGCGAGCGCTTTCGATCAGCATAAAAATCAATGACATTGGATGACCTTAAACGACCCAAGAAACACTTGCGTTGGGGAAACACGAATCCATCGGAGTCAATCGGGTGAATGTGAATACAGACGAACGTACATCGTTCGCAGAAAATGTAGCGAGGCTCTAGTTGCTGGTAGCATGAAGTCATGCGGACATTCGAGGGACTTTAATGGAGAGCGGTGTCAGATAAGACTGAATGGAGGAAACGTCGATTTTAATGCATTTTGTCGTTTTATCTTCAAAACCTTCAGAATTAAGGCCAAAATTATTAGTCGTATAGTCCGTCTTCGGTTTTTGCCGACGCAGAAATAGATGACCTTCAATGACCTTAAATAGCCAATTCACACTAAATTATGACTTCTGGCCAGTATGCCTGGACCACCTAGGCTCTATATTGTGACGTAATCAACAGTGAATAACAAACAAAGACACTTACATGCTATTAGCGGCAAAAATGTAACGACTCTTTCTGGTGACATGGCGTTTTGCTTTTCTCAATCTCTTTAACTGTGTCGATTTGCAATGACGCTTTCTAAATATTGGGGGATAATCCCCCCACCTAATTATTTTGGGGGACCCCTAAGTTTCCGCCGATGGACGCCGACCGACTTTTTTTCCTATCGAGATACCGGATAAGTTAGAAAACAGCTGCGGCAATTGTAAATAGTTAACTATTTATGGCGTTATTGAGCTGCACGTGACGTGTCTACGGTGATGCAATTTCGCTCAGACGGACGGAGTCTTATTACGACTGATCACGCTATCACATTAATGCAGGCCTACGGCGTAGCGTACAGGCCTACATGCTTTTTATGCGGTCACACTACACATACTGATTTACGCGTATTGTCTGTCACCTGTCTACACGGCCTCTTAACTCAAACAACGTGTAGAAAAAAGATGTAAACGTTTCGACGGTCATCGGTAACCGGTGTGACAATTATTTACAGATCAGTTGAGAAAGTCAAAGGTGGTCGCCGGAAGTCAAAAACGTCAACAGAATAACGCATATCTAGCGTACATATTTACTTACGGCTTGCGGATCACGCGCCGGCCGACCGACCCACTGTAAGCTACTATAAGACCCTCGGTAACCGCAGGAACGGTTGCATGTATGTCGGCAACATCATACCAATGCGCCGACATCTTTGTGTAGACTTTGGCCGGTTGTACATAAAATGGTTTAAATTATGTTGATTTGTGGATACAATTATAAGCCTTCTCACCCGTAATGTAGCCTAAGTGAAGGCACCAACAACGTAACGTCATATTACAGCTTTATATTAATTATATTAACGCAAGCTCGAAATAATATATTAGAATGGAGTGGACAGCATAAGATAAAAATCCGTTCAATTATACGCTACGGCTGGCAATACTATTAACTCAGTTTAATCGTCTTTCTAAGCGCTTTGCAAGCGGCGTACAAGCAAGCTATCGCTCTGCAGTAAACTGACTGATCGTCGATTTTCTGACTTTCTGTCTATGTCGATCGATCTTAATTTTCAAGCCGCAAACGAATAAAAATTGCGGCGGTAGGAGTGACGACAGACACACTGACAGACAGATGCAAGTGATCTTATAACCTGTCCCATGCTATACTATAGCAATGGGACAGCTCGAGCCTGGAACAGTCTACCACCTGCGACGAGAGCCGCCAACTCACTGCTGCAGTTTAGACGAGAGACAAAGGCTCAGCTCTTCCGCCAGTCGTTTCTGGAGTAATTCATTAACTGCTGCTGACAGTCTGACAGTTATTAGTGCCACAACACGTCTAGTTTAATTTTGTTCAGTGCCCCTGCAACGTCTCTGATGTGGTTGTTCCTTAGTAATAATAATAATAATAATAATAATGGGACAGATAACGACGCTACTTACTTCCAGTTGCGATGGACATAATGAGAACGATCGTCAGAAGACGTCGTAGCTTCAGCATCTTGATACGTTGACTCGAGCTCTCTGTTACGACGCACAACTCCAGCGAATCGACGTTTCCCCTCTGCGAGTGTGCCTATCAGTCGAATTACTGTTGAATTCGACGATAAACCGGCTTGCCGCGTACCGTTGTCAACTCAGATCTCGGTGAAATGATCGCTGGCTGTAGGCTACAGAGCGAGATGGAGACATGCGGTGGCAGCAATGACCGGCGGCACACTGCAGACTTCACGGGGAAAATTAAACGCCAGCCGCCTGCTAGCGGCTGATGCTAAACCGCTTGTCGACGCCGTGGTGCTTTATGTATGGCGTAAAATGGGGCCAGATGGCTTTAACTAAAGTAAACTTAAAAAGCGTGTGTGAAAATACAACGATACCGATAACGATAACGATTTCAATCGCGCTAAGTACATCACGAAAAAAACGAGAAATAGAACAACAACTGTTTTTTTTTCTGTAATTTGACGGTGCACTTTTCTTGAATTATTACATTCTTGTCTACTATTATATGTGACTAAAAATTACTAACGACAATAGTTTGTCTATTACCGTAGTAATTACAAACGATGCACTGAAAAGTGCTGGGATAATCGCAATTGGCGCGTTAAGAACATAATTATTCATAGACATCGGCACTTTTCAACAGTTTACTATTTTCGAGTACTAGTGTCCGCATTAGAGATTTGTACACTGCTGCACATTTCTGGTCTCGTCCGTCTATCCGTCTGTCTGTCCAGTGCGGGCTCCTAATTCAAGAACAACAAGAAGCTCAGCTACCGCTTAGACAACAGGACTTAGCTTACAGCTTCGTGCTTTCGTCTCATTATAATGCTACTCTCTGGAATTTGGCTTTTTTCAGTTTTGTTATACGTTGGTTATACGGACTTTTAGCAAACCTACTTGGCAACGGACGCATGCGAGTCTACAAGAATAGCAGCCACTGTCAAATTGACGCCTCCTCGCGCGAAAACTCTAGCACATATCTGTATAAACCTGATACTGCCAGAAACTAAAGTCCCTGGCGAACATTTTTGTCGCTGCTAGTACGGGAGTATCTTCATTTGTTTTATATAGCCTATTTGTCGTCGAAAGCGAGTCAGAAAAATCTAGTCAAACCGACGATGAAAACAGATTTTAGCGTAAAATGGCATCTCAAGGTCATTCAAGGTCAAGCATTTTGGGGTCGTCACTGAAAAGCTCATAAGGCACTTCATGACGCCGCATGGTTCCGAAGATATGGCGACCGAAATTACAAAAAAAAGTCGCCGGTTTTAACCACCTCGCTGTCGTTTGAGGCCCCGTCGCCGTGGAACCACACGAATATCTGCATCAGACTGCATGAACCTTATACCGCCTGAAAGTAAAGTCACTGGGCTACATATTTGCCGTTGATAGTATAGGTCTGTCTTCTTCCAAATGTCCGTGATGAGCTCCGACGGACGCATCGTTTGTGCAGTAGAGTTCAGTGCAGCCGTTCAACGTCATTTAAAGTCGTGAATTTTGGTAGCAATCGAAAGGGCATATGAGACTTTCTATTGGTGATTACTAGTAACCTTGGCTCTATCTCGCACCGTTTCTAAGATACACCGACTTATTGGTTAAAAATCGCAAATTTTTCCTATCCCTCTCTTGTTTACAGCCCTCTGTCGGGGTCGGACAAACACCTTTGCCATAGCTAAGACAGGGCATCTGCATAGCAAGCAGTGCTGACGCCCTGTGAAAGCGTTGAGAAATATAGTTTCTATGAACATTCCCCAGGAGTAACGTAACCAGTATGTCAATTTTGAGCTCAAAAAGTCAGAGGTCAGGGTTAGGCAACTTTAGGCAGACGGCCGCACAATATGTCGACACTGGGTCGAACTTATTTTCCAGTTTAAATAGCGGCGCCCTTTCTCTCGGCTAAGAACGAAGTCGTCGCAGTTTAGAGCGCAGTGCAGGGTACCCGTGTGTCGTGCGAACGCAGCGTCAATTGCGGCATGATACGGTTGGTTGATTCAGCGGCGCTATGACCTAAAACTAGCCTTAGCTTGCTTGGCAGCTGAGCAGTCAACGCGCTCGTCAAAACCAAGCGATCGTCCGTTCAGAAGATTACAATAGTCTGCCACAAATGCATGGGGAAGTTTATTTTCCTTCTTTTCCTCGTATTCCCCCCTTGCC
>Ga0209052_1000429_pt1 | contig 12812 bp, 11 predicted proteins | sample WorMetHEROISLAND_2_FD_187409 | JGI IMG/M metagenome (GOLD analysis project Ga0209052, IMG submission 187409) | Marine gutless worms symbiont microbial communities from Max Planck institute for Marine Microbiology, Germany - Olavius sp. 4 HERON... | ecosystem: Host-associated > Annelida >...
CAACCTCGCTGGGGAAGGGCGATGAGGCGTCACAAAGCTGAGCGATTCGGGTCCATAGGTTGAATAACAACTGATTGATCGTCGGACAGCTTACATCACTCAACTCGGCGATTACCGAGGCCGGTAATGTCGTGCGCAAAGTTAGGGTACAGTCCGTCTGGATAGTGGTGGATATATAAATGGTATCGTGGTTGAGAGTCCAGGCTTACCGGGTTGCGTAGCGACCTAACCTACGAACGGTGTGAGCGCCTGAAATACCTGTTTTTTTCTTGCATAATATATCTTATGCATGCAGTAGCAGTGCTAAAGGTGTCTAAACCCTCCCATGTTATCGGTATTTCGGCACGGCCGTACTAGGTCGTGTTGACATATTGGTTTTAGCCCCGGATACTGGGTACAGTATGGTCAAGATGGCGGGCAACTTGTGATCCTCCCTGGCGGCGGGACAAGGAAGCGTCGACGGGGCGCTATCATCCAAGCCAGGGCGTGCGGAAAGACCACCACTACCCGTGGATTTTCTCCCAGGTGCCGCCGCGGCGCTAGAGTCGATAGTAATGTATACCGTGCTCCAAGGCGGAAACTCATGCGGCAACATTCGCCATGCGCAACCGCTGCGTGAAATATAAAGACCCGTTGACGACAGCGCGTAACTCAACGGAGCGCCGACGCCCTCCCGACTTGGCCGGTGGTAATCCAAGGGTTCAATGATTGACCACTGCTGATCGGTCAAGTCACGGGGGTAGGCTTGTCTGTTCATAGCTGGAATGATAACCGGGCATAACTTTCCGTACACCCATCTTAACAGGATGGCACTGCCGGAAGGCGCGAATTAGGTCCTGGCCCGATGAGACCGGTATTCACGGCGCGCGAGTGATCCGAGCCGCAGCTAGTTTGTTATTACGCACTGTCCTTTTCTGTGGAGCCCAGGAATTTAAGGTTACCGACTTTCGTTTGTGGGGGGAGGGCGGTGAGGTGCGCCGCCGTCGCCGGTGCATCCGGTGCCGGGAGCGTTTTACAACCTACGAGCGCGCTGAGCTAGACCTCCCGCGCGTGGAAAAGCATGACGGATTCCCGGGTCCCGGGGGGCAAGTTACGCTCAGGCATTATACAGGCCCTGGAGGAGCGACCCGTCGGCGCCGAGGAGATCGGGGCGGCCCTGGCCCGCATCAATCGGCATCTGGTTACCAGCGGGGAAGGGGCAGTCTCGTCGCGCACGATCGGCTAGTTGGTTATGGAGGAGTGCGGGCGCTGGACCAGGTGGCCTATGTGCGATTTCGCCTCCGTCTACCGCAAATTCGACGACGTGGCTGCCTTCCGTGAGGAGATCGAGCGTCTGGAGCGTCAGCTCACGTCCGAGGCCAAGCGCCATCAGATGGACGTGCTGGCTGGTCTGGAGAAGAAGCCTTGAGCGGGGAGACTGCTGACGACCTTGCCTACATGGCAAGGGCGGTCCGGCTCGCGCGCGTGGGGTTCTTTACCGCCGATCCGAACCCCCGGGTGGGCTGTGTCCTGGTCCGCGCTGGCGAGGTGGTGGGCGAGGGCTGCCACCGCCTTGCCGGTGGGCCCCATGCCGAGCCCGACGCGATCGCGGCCGCGGGGGAGCGGGCCAGGGGCGCGACCGCCTATGTCACCTTGGAGCCCTGCTGCCACCAGGGCAAGACTCCGGCCTGTACCGATGCTCTGCTGACCGCTGGGGTGCGGCGCGTGGTGGCCGCCATGGTCGATCCGAATCCGCTGGTGGCGGGTAGGGGAGTGGAGACCCTGAGAGCCGCCGGCGTCGAGGTTCGAGTCGGTATCCTGGAGGCCGAGGCGCGGGTCCTCAATCCCGGTTTCATCAAGCGTATGGGCCGGGGGCTGCCCTATGTGTGCTGTAAGCTGGCCGCTAGCCTGGACGGGCGTACCGCCATGGCGAGCGGGGAAAGCAAATGGATCACCTCCGAGGCGGCGCGGCGGGATGTGCAACGGCTGCGCGCGCGCAGCTCGGCGATCCTAACCGGAATTGGTACCCTGTTGGCGGATGACCCGGCTCTGGATGTGCGACTCGGTGCCGAAGAACTCCGACGGATGCAGCTCGGCGAGCCGGTGCGCCAACCCTTGCGGGTTCTGGTGGACAGTCGCCTCCGCACCCCCTCGAACGCGCGCATGCTCGGCCTGCCAGGTACGACCCTGATTGTCTATTCGGAGGATCGGGCGCCATCCGATATCATGCGGCTGGAAGCTGCGGGGGCCGAGGTTTATAAGTGCGACGGGAGTGGGGGGCGGGTGGACCTGGCATCCCTGCTGCGCTACCTTGCCCGCCGGGAGATCAACGAGGTGTTGGTGGAGGCGGGGCCGACCCTGGCCGGGGCGTTTCTGGAAACGGGGCTGGTGGACGAGATCGTTCTCTACCTGGCGCCCCATCTCATGGGTGACGCCGCCCGTGGGCTCTTCCGACTGCCGGGCCTCGAGCGGATGCGGGATCGTATCGAGCTCGGGATCCGGGAGTTGCGTATGGCCGGGCCGGATCTGCGCATCACGGCCGTTCCCGCGGAGACATCTTGAACTTCGTTTGGTACCGGACTTGGAAGTGGTTCACCATCGGGGTAGCTGCGGCACCGGCAGGCCAATGGCGGTGGCATGGTACAAGCACAAGGGCATGGCGCGTTTCTTCCGCAAATTCCAGTTTCGTGACTATCCGTTTCCCTTCAGCGTGCTCATCATGGTCGGTATGTGGGCGCATTTTGGCCTGTCTCCTGCAGTCTACGGCCTGCGTCGCTAGCCGCCGGCGGGGGGCGGTGATCCCTTCCGATGCAGGCCGTTCCCACCCTCGTTACCGGGGCCACCGGGAAAGTCGGGCGTCACCTGGTGACTGCGCTCCTGGGAGCGGGGCGCCAGGCCTCGTCCTCCTGAACGGTATACGATCCCAGAGGATATTTGGCACGTTTCTTTACTGCGATCACTACAAGCATAAGCAACGACTTCCCGGGCTCTCTGTTCAAAGCGATCCAGACCCATACTTTGTTGTCTTTGTTGAAGACAAAGGAACAGAGCTTATCACCGGTATTTGCTCGGGATCGATAGGTGTCAGCGTCGCCTCAAGGGATGGAAACTGCTCTGTTGGTGATGGTAAGTTTTTAACTGATAGCGTGGTTGAGAGTCCAGGTCTACCGGGCTGCGTAGCGACCCAACCTACCTCCTAAGTATAGCGCTCACTCACGTGGTCCCCATGAGCTAAATGAACTGTACATCGTAAAGGTGTTCTATCAGTAAAGCTCCGACTCAATCAGAGATTCCTTTGTGGTTCAACGACTATCCGTACCTACGCTCGAACTCCTGCATGAAGGCGATCAAGGCCCGCACGCCCTCCTCGGGCATGGCATTGTAGATGCTCGCCCGCATGCCGCCCACGGAGCGATGGCCCTCAAGCGTGACCAGGTCCGCCGCCTTGGCCTCCGTCAGGAATTTCTGATCCAGCCCCGGGTCGGCCAAGGTAAAGGGCACGTTCATCCGGGAGCGGCAGGCAGGCTCCACCGGATTGGCGTAGAAACCGGAGGTATCGATGGCCGCGTACAGGGCCCCGGCCTTGCGTTCATTGATCGTTGCCATCGCCGCCAACCCGCCGCGGCACCTGAGCCACTGGAACACCAGGCCGGCCAGGTACCAGGCGTAGGTGGGTGGGGTGTTGTACATGGATCCAGCATCGGCGTGGGTCTTGTAATCGAACATGGCCGGCGTCCCGGCCAGCGGTCGGCCGATGAGGTCCTCGCGCACGATCACCAGGGTTAGCCCCGCCAGTCCCAAGTTCTTCTGGGCCCCGGCGTAGATGACGCCGTAGCGTGAGACCTCGATGGGCCGGGACAGGAGGGTGGAGGACATGTCCGCCGCCAGGGGGATATCTACGGTCTCGGGCACGAAGGGGAACTCCACTCCCTCGATGGTCTCGTTGGGTGTGTAGTGGACATAGGCCGCTTCCGAGCTCAGGTTCAGCTCGCGCTGGGTGGGGGCGCGGGTGAACCGGGCGTCCTCGGTGGAAGCGGCGATCTCGACCGCGCAGAACCGCTTAGCCTCGGCAATGGCCTTCTTGGACCAAGAGCCGGTGTTCAGATAATCGGCCTGGTCGCCGCCGCGCAGCAGGTTCATGGGCACCATGGCGAACTGGCTGGACGCCCCCCCTTGCAGGAAGAGCACCCGGTAGCTGTCGGGAATAGCGAGGAGCGCGCGCAGATCGGCCTCTGCCTGCTCGGCAATGGATACGAATTCCTGGTCGCGGTGGCTCATCTCCGCGACGCATAGGCCGCTCCCGCGCCAGTTCAACAGCTCTTCCCGCGCCTGCCGTAAGACCTCTTCCGGCAGTATAGCGGGGCCGGCACTGAAATTGAAAACTCGAGCCATTGTCAGGTCTCCGCTTTAGTAGGTTCCGTCCGCAAATGAACGCCAATAAACGCAAAAATGCCTTTCCGTGATCGTCAGCAATCCAAAATCCATAAAGAACCATAACAGGGAAGCTGCTATAAGCAAGAATGATTAAGAACCCCGGCCCTAATCGGGCCAACATGCTCATAAAACATAGGGTCTTATTTACATCTATTTGTGTTCATTCGCGGCAGAGGTAGTGGTCAGTTTTTAACTGGTGGCGTAGTTGATCGTCCAGGTCTACCGGGCTGCACAGCGGTCTAACCCACCTTCTACCAGTTAAAGACCACCACTATCCCTGCAGCCGGTGTGCGATATAGGTGACGACCTCCTGGGATCTGCGGTCCCCGAAGTCGCACAGCACGGCCAGTACCAGGGCATTGGGCAACAGGCCGGTACAATCGACCCGATGCATGTCGATCAGGCGATAGCGATAGTTGTCGAGCAACTCCGGTCCGTCGAGGACTGCCGGCATGGTCAGGCGGTCGGCGCCGTGCAACAGAATTCTTTGGCCGTCGGCTTGACGTAAGATCCGCCCGGCGGTCTTCGATCCGCTGATGCTGGGTCTCTAGTAGCTCGACGGCCTCGGCCTTTCGCCCTAAGAGACAACGTGCCAGATCGGTGGTAAGTCGCTTCAGCAGATCGCGGTTGATGATGTCTTTGATGATCATACGGTCAGGCTACCACGGCGGTGCGGCGGTTGCGACCAGGGTTGTTTCCCTCGCTTTGGATGCGGTGGTATGCCTACCTCCCAGGCAAAGAGGCGATGTATTCGATGCGGTTGCGATCCATGGCCAGGTTGTCGTCCAGGATCTCCCGGGGATAAGCACAATCACGTCGGTACTCGTCGAGGAAATACAGCGCCAGGGTGGGTAGAGAAGAGGACCTGCTGTGTAGCCGAAACGATAGCTGTTGTAGAGGGTGCGCATCATGCCCTGGGCCTCCTCCACCTGGGTAGCCGCCAATCCGCATTCCCCGCCGATTTTCTCCAGCACGCCGGCCACCTCGCTGTCATGGAAACCGCATAGGTCGTGATACTCCGGACGAAACGAGATGTTCTTAACTACGTGGTAGTGGTAAATGTTTAACTGATAGTGTGGTTGATCGTCCAGGTCTACCAGACCGCACAGCAGTCCAACCCACCTTCCGCCAGTTAAACACCATCACCCTCCTGGGAATCATCACCACCTTCAGCGCTCCCGCCGTTGCCGTTCAAGGTCAGGATGCGTTCCACCCCGGCGAGTCGCTCGCCCCCGGTCAGGCTGATCAGCTTCACGCCCTGGGTATTGCGGCCCAGCACCGGGATTCCCTTCACTAGCGTGCGGACCAGGGTGCCGCCCTCGGTAATCAGCATGATCTCGTCCTGCGGGAGCACCGGAACGGCGCCGATCTGGTCCCCATTGCGCTCGGAGGTACTGATGGAGACTACGCCTTTGGTGCCCCTCCCCTTGGTCGGGAAATCCTCGATCGCGGTCCGTTTGCCGTAACCGTTCTCGGTGACGGTCAGCACGGTCCCTGGCTCCGCCACCAACATGGAGATGACCCGCTGTCTGGGCTCCAGCGCTACCCCGCGCACCCCATGGGCGGTACGGCCCACGGCCCGAACCTCATGCTCTTTGAACCGCACCGCCTTACCCGCCGAGGTGAACAACATGATGTCCCGCTCGCCGTCGGTGACGGCCACTCCCACCAGATAGTCGTCCCGCCGCAGATCGATGGCGATGATGCCACGTGCCAAGGGACGCGAAAAATCCCGCAGCGCTGTCTTCTTCACGGTACCGGCACTGGTGGCCATGAAGACGAAGTAGCCTTCTTCGTACTTGGGGACCGGTAGTACGGCGCTGATGCGCTCGCCCTGCTCCAGGGACGGCAGCAGATTGACCATGGGTCGCCCGAGCGCGGCGCGACCGGCCTGGGGCAATTCGTAGACCTTCAGCCAGTACACCTTCCCGCGACTGGAGAAGCACAGCACAGTGTCATGGGAATTGGCGACGAAGAGCTTGTCGATAAAATCCTCGTCCTTGGTGGCCGTAGCGGACCGACCCTTGCCCCCCCGGCGCTGGGCTTGGTATTGACTCACCGGTTGGGCCTTGGCATACCCAGCGTGGGACAGAGTGACCACCACGTCTTCCGGGGCGATCAGGTCCTCCAGGGTGAGGTCCAGGTGATCGGTGAGGATCTCGGTCCGGCGCACATCCCCGTACTGGTCGCGGATGGTCTCCAGCTCCGCGCGGATCACTTGCATCAGGCGCTCGGGGTTGGACAGAATATCGAGTAGATCGGCGATCTTGTCCAGAATTTCCTCGAACTCCCTGATGATCTTGTCCTGTTCCAGCCCCGTGAGGCGATGCAGACGCAGGTCCAGAATGGCCTGGGCCTGGGCCTCGCTCAGGCGGTAACCATCCGCGCTCAGACCCAGGCCCTGGGCCAGGTCGTCCCGCTTGGTTCGGTCGGTGCCGGCCCGCTCCAGCATGGCGGACACGGCCCCCGGCCGCCACACACGCGCCACCAGCCCCGCCTTAGCTTCCTCCGGGTTGCCGGAGGCCTGGATGAGCGCGATGATCGCGTCGATGTTGGCCAATGCCACTGCGAGTCCTTCCAGCACATGGGCGCGCTTCCGGGCCCTGCGCAGCTCGAACAGGGTCCGCCTGACCACTACCTCCCGGCGGTGGCGTAGGAAATACTCCAGCATCTGCTTGAGGTTGAGCAGCCGCGGCTGGCCGTCTACCAGGGCCACCATGTTGATGCCGAAGACCGTCTGCAGCTGGCTGTGCTGGTAGAGGTTGTTGAGCACCACGTCCGGGTGGTGGTCGCGCTTGAGCTCGATGACCACGCGCATGCCGTCCTTGTCGGACTCGTCCCGCAGCTCGGCGATGCCCTCCAACTTCTTTTCCTTCACCAGCTCCGCCATGCGCTCGAGCATGCGCGCCTTGTTCACCTGGTAGGGAAGCTCGGTGACGATAATGGCCTTGCGGCCGCTGCGCTTCTCGATCTCCGTGTGGGTGCGGGCACGTAGATGGATGCGCCCGCGACCCGTGCGGTAGGCGGAACAGATGCCCCGGGTCCCGTTGATGATGCTGGCGGTGGGAAAATCCGGTCCGGGGATATGCTCGATGAGCGCATCGACGCTCAGCTCCGAGTCGTCGATGATGGCCAGACAGGCGTTGACGATCTCGGTGAGATTGTGCGGCGGGATATTGGTTGCCATGCCCACCGCGATCCCCGCCGACCCGTTGACCAACAGGTTCGGAAAGTGGGCCGGCAGGACGGCCGGCTCCTGTTCGGAACCGTCGTAGTTGGGGGTGAAATCGACCGCCTCCTTATCCAGATCGTCGAGCAGGGCGCGCGCGATGCGGGCCATGCGCACCTCGGTGTAACGCATGGCCGCCGGGGCATCCCCGTCCACCGAGCCGAAATTACCCTGTCCATCCACCAGCAGATAACGCATGGAGAAGGGCTGGGCCATGCGCACGATGGTGTCGTAGACCGCCGTGTCACCGTGGGGGTGGTACTTACCGATGACGTCGCCCACCACGCGCGCGGACTTCTTGTAGGGCTTGTTCCAGTCATTGCCCAGCTCGCTCATGGCATAGAGAACGCGACGATGGACTGGCTTGAGACCGTCCCGCACGTCCGGCAGGGCTCTGCCGACGATTACACTCATGGCGTAATCAAGGTAGGACTTGCGCATCTCGTCTTCCAGATTGACGGGCAGAACTTCTTTGGCGAACTCCGGCATGGATGTCGAGAAACCTGAGATGGGGGCCCGACTCGAAGCCGGGCCCTGTTGTGCTGGTTGAAAAAAGGGATGATGGTGGATTTTAACTGATAGCGTGGTTGATCGTCCACGTCTACCGGGCCGCACAGCAGCCTAATCCACCTTTTCTACCAGTTGAAGACCACTACTACCAGAAAATCGATAGGGTCTAGATAACTTTATAGAGAGGATTTTCTCTCAGCTAGAATTAAGTATTCTATCATATAAATTCTCCTCTCAATGATTAAATCTAAATTCACATTACAGGTGCAGATGAAAAATTTTTCTTGGAACCACATTGAATTTTGCAAGCCTTCGTTCGACATATGACCAGAATGATTCAATGCCATTGATAAGGCAATTACCACGGGCAAATCCATGCTGACCATGATTCACACGGAAATGCTTTTTGTACCCCCTACCCACCAGCCCATCGTAGCCTCCTCCAGCCGTCTGAGTGGATGATGCTGTCAAGGGTTGCCTGGCCCGGGATCGTGGCCTGTAGCGACTTCTTGGCGGCGTTCGGGACGATTTTTGTGTAGACTTTCCCGTGGCGTTCTAGACCAAAGACAGTTGTTTTATCCCCGGCCTCGCGCCCTTTCTTCCCATGAACACGGTACCTGCTGAAATAGGATTTATCGACTTCAACCTCGCCAGAGAAGGGCGGATTCTGATCCGTAGTTTGAATAACAACTGATTGATCGTCGGACGGCTTACATCACTCAACTCGGCGATTACCGAGGCCGGTAAATCATGCGCAAAATAGTGTACAATCCGTCTGAATTTAGTTTCCGAAAGGTGTGAACGCCTGGAATGCTTGTTTTTTTCCTTGTATAACACAACGTTAGCATGCAGTTGCAGTGCTAAAATTATCTAGACCCATCGATTGATTTCAAAATTTGCCGTCAGCAATGATCGTAACTCGCGCTGCTATTGATGCAGATTCGCGGAGAACAGTAATGAAAAAAATGATATAAGGGTAGTATAACATAGAGCAAGCAGGGGTGGTGTTAAATTCTTAACTGATAGCGTGGTTGATCGTCCAGGTCTACTGGGCTGCGCAGCGGTCCTGCCTACCTTCATACCCGTTAAAGACAACCACTACCCAAGCAGGATCTTCATGGAAGATTCAGCCGCAAATGGACGGAAACTAGGTCAGGAATTGACGATCATGGAAAGCCGATTGCAACCGATTTGCGTTCATTTGCAGCAAAAAGTTAAGAAGCTGTTTAGTTAAAATGGATTCCATCATCCAGCCTCGTGTTGCGTTAGGCCGCGTTCGGCGCCGTGCCTGTCCGGGCACAATCCTGGGTTGTTTGGCGTTAGCTGTGGAATCCGTGTTGGGTTATGGCGCGTCCTTCGCGATCGCGGTGTGCCGCCTGGACGGATCGCGCCGTAACCCGACAACCAGCCTGGTCATTAAGGGGTCAGACCCTTGATGACGGCCTGGCTTCCGGCTCGTGGAGCTGCTTTGAAATCGGGCAGCTGATGAACCGGGAGGATATCGTCCGCCTGCCCGTACTGTTTTATCTGTCCCGCATCATCGAGCGGCAACTGCGCGGTCAGCCCGCGCTCATCATTCTGGATGAAGCCTGGTTAATGCTCGGAAACCCGGTTTTCCGCTCAACCATCCGAACTGTTAGACACGACCACTGGTTTGGGCGCTCTCTTCAAGCAATTTCCTGGGAGAGAAAATTTCGTCGTTTGGTTGAATGAATATTTTGGACCGATTGAACGTAACGGTAAATCATTCAGAGAAATGAAAGGTTACCAAGAAAACGCGGGGAGAATATCATGAGTGGTATTGAGGGTTTGGATGAACCTGAGATGTATCAAGGGTTTTTTGACAAGCTTTCAAAGGCTGTATTCTTGGAGGGGCATAAGATATGAAGGTTTTCAATATAATTCTGGTTTTTTCTACTATGGCAACAAACATGGGTTTGTCTGGTTGCCAAACAAATTCAAGCAGCCAGCTTCTGAAGACCAACGAAAGCCAAGTTCAAACAAGAAACATTCAAACTAGATCGTTTGATACGACTGATAAAAACAAAACACTACGAACTGTAATAGCCACATTGCAGGATTTAGGTTTTGTTGTGGATAAGGCAGATGAGATACTCGGCTCTGTGAGTGCAACGAAATTAGATGGGTATCAATTGCGGATGATGGTGACAGTTCGACCACGGGGTCAAACACAGATGTTGGTTAGAGCAAATGCGCAATACAACATGATAGCGGTCGATGATCCAGAAATATATCAGGACTTTTTCACGTCTCTTGGTAAATCAATGTTTCTCACTGCCCATAATGTCGATTAGTAATGGTGTCTGGTTAAGCTTTCGACGTAGAGGCTAGTTGTCTCTAGAAGAGCACTTGAAAGGTTCGCTAGTGAAAACAGCGGTCGAAAAGGGGTTAGAGCCCTTATTCCCAAAAAGATCGGGCAACTGAAGCACTGCTGATCTAAGCCGGTTGTATGGCAATGCCATTAAGTTAAGCGCCACCGACGCCGTTTTTGACGGATTGCGCACTGTCTTTGTCCGCCCTCTCCCTAACCCCCTCTACTGCGCCTATCCAAGCGGCCTGCCTGCATCATGAGGAGTTGAAGCTACTATCCGGGAGCATTTCTTCCCCCCACGGGAAGACCCTCAGAACGAACTCATACGGCTTGGCGTAAAGATTTACGATGAGCTGCGAGAATCCTAAATCAGAAAGAGCTGATTCGCTCATGGTGGCTGACAAGCCGCCTCATCCCGTCGCGCAATCAAAATAGACTGCGAACAGATTGCGGAGGGAATAGATTGGCTTAGATCGTCTCTCCGTTTCGAGTTTCGCCGGCAGCTGGAGTACAAGGCAGCGATGTGTGGTGGACACGTCGTGGTGGCGGATCGCTTCTTTGTCAGCAGCAAGACGTGCTCGGATTGCGGACACAGGATCGAAGCCCTGCCCCTTTCAGTTCGGCATTGGACCTGCCCGGGATGTGGCGCGAAACATGACTGCGACGCGAACGCTGCGGTCAATCTGAGAAATTACGCGGTGAGTTCCACCGTGTCTGCCTGCGGAGGGGGAGGCGCTGGCTGCCGTCGCAAGACGGCAGCGAAACCGCCCCCGGTGAAACAGGAAGCAAGCAGCAGATTTAGTCAGAAATGATTAGGTTTGCATAGGTATTGCGGAACGGCGGCCACCATCATCGAGGCAGAGGCAGGACCGGATGTTCAGGGCGAACCTGAGCCTCTCCAAGAGGCTGCGTGATAGCCGTACTGCGGCCTCTCCGACGAAGAGGCCGCGTGAAGTTTTGATTCACGAAACCACTTAGAAGCTATGAATCATGCCGACCGAGAATCCATTCCAATCACCCACTTCGGTCGTGTCTTTATCGACCGAGGTATATAGGGCATAGGCCTTGGTGCGCTTGCTGAAGTTGTGGTCGAAGCCGACCGCCCAGCTCTTGATCTCATCACCGACATCCGGCTTGTTCTTGCCATACACGCCTTTGACCATGCTGTTGCCGAAGGCATAGCCGATCTGGCCCTGCCACAGATCGGCGTCGTTGTCTTTACCGGAGATCTCTTTCTGGAAGTTAAGGGCCTGCTGCTTCTCATAGATGGCGCTCAGGTAGAAGCCGTTCAGATCCTGGACCCCCAAACCGACACGCCATTTTTTATAATCCGTGGTGTCGAAGGTGACGGCCTGAACTTGGTTGCCGAATTGGTCGGCCAGTACCTCATAGGCGGCGCTGGCATGCCAGGGACCATTCCCGTAAATGGCGGCGAGGGAATAACCCTCGGCCAGGCCATCCGAGTTGTGGTTTTTGCTTCCATCCAATGTGCTAGCGGAACCGGGTATGGTGGCCGCCGCGAACTGGAAGCCGTTGAAGCTGGGGGTGATGTAGGCAATGGTGTTGTCGGCGCGGATATCGTCGAAGCCGAGCGTGCCTGCGTAATCGGCCATGGTGTCGTTGAACATCTCCAGCTTGCTGGTGGATATCTTGAGCGGGGTATCGTGACGGCCCACTAGGAAGGTACCGAAGTCACCCTCCAGACCGACGAAGCTGTTACGCATCTTGAGTCCGCCCTGCTCGCCGCTATCGATGCCGTGATCACTTTCGTTAGCCAGCGGTATATCGAACTCGACCTGATAGATGGCCTTCAGGCCACCGCCGAGGTCCTCGGAGCCCTTAACGCCGAGACGATTTCCTCGGCCGTGACCTTTACCGGCTTGACCCTTGTTCAGGGTCCAGCCTTTGTACTCCTCTTGAGGAGTACGACCCTTGATCTCGAACCAGTCGATACTCACGTGGGCCTTTCCGTAGAGGATAGCGGCTGCCAGAGCCGCCTCTGGGGCCGTTACAGCTGCCACGACCGCCAGGGAAACAAGCTTTTTGTTCATCAAGTTCTCCCAGAGAGACTCTCCAAAGTTCAACTAAAAGGCGACAATCATCGCAGATGACGCCATGACTAGTGCCGCAAACGCGACACTGGCTGGCAATTGTATCATATTAACCAACCGGCGTATGTTGGTTTGTTCCTGTTGGCGCAGGCGCCGCATCCCGTCCTGAATCTCTTTGCCCTCGGCGGCAATGTTCCGTACCGCGTCGCCAACGAGCGTTATTGCGAGTTTGCTCGTAGATGAACGCGGCTTTCGTTCGGCGCAGGCTGTGTGAGCT
>Ga0209052_1000430_pt1 | contig 12798 bp, 7 predicted proteins | sample WorMetHEROISLAND_2_FD_187409 | JGI IMG/M metagenome (GOLD analysis project Ga0209052, IMG submission 187409) | Marine gutless worms symbiont microbial communities from Max Planck institute for Marine Microbiology, Germany - Olavius sp. 4 HERON... | ecosystem: Host-associated > Annelida >...
GTATTATGTATATACGCTCGATTTGCCGACTTCAATTTAAGCGGCTGATCTAATGCATCACAATAATTTTGGGAATTTTTACACGCGTGAAATATATGCTATTCCCATTCCCATTGGCTTCATTCCCATTCCCGTTCCCATTCCCATCATGAGCCGTATGGCTATTCCCATTCCCATGGGATTCCCATTCCCATGGGATTCCCATGGGGTTTCTCACTCCCATGCACACCTCTACACGGAAGGATGGAAGGCTGAGTTGACCTGGGTGATTAGTTACGTACTGAGATAGGTCACCTGCCGACACTCGACAGACACCCATCCAAGTACTAACCGGGACCGGCGCTACCACCGCGCTGAGCAGACTGAGTGTTATTTTATCAAGCACTGGAAATAGCGTCAAGACGAATAGTGTGTGTGTAGCGCAGTGTGCGGGGGGAGGTAGTAGGCTACAAGTTGTGAAGTTGATTGGCTCGGGTTGAACAGAACGCCCGCAGCAACAGGTCTACGTCATGCACGGCTGCTACAGCTGATAATGATGATGATGATACAATTTAACACAGTTCACATCGCTCGGTCGCTACACGTAGACCTGCGAGTCGCTGCGGTACAGAAACGTGACCCGACGTGAGGCTAAAATAATGACCACAATTCGACTTGATCACATTCGACTTGACTTGACTTGACTTGACAGCGGCGTGTGACTTGAGTCGACTTCAAACGACTTCACAAGTTCAGAAGTTGCGATGAACTTGCGTGAACGCTGTGCATAGCTAGTGTTATGTATGGCATAATGACATTTTGTCCTGTGCAGGCTTTGCAACGGCAGCATTGTTTTCTGGACTTTCTGTACTTGTTCTGTTTATGGGTCAATAAAAAGGGCTAGTCGTACAGTTATTAATGTCTATAGCTATTCGCTCAAACTCATCGATAGCCGCGTATGAGGGAACTGCTAGGTGCAAGATTATTGGTCAAGTCGACATCAAATGACTCGTAATGAGACCGACGGCGCCAGAGAATTTCGACGGTGACTACTACAGACCGACTTGACCCCACTTGGAAGGCCCAAGTCGACTTACTCGACCCGACTCGCAGGTCTAGCTATACACGAAGTATAGGCTATCAACAACAGCCGCTACAAGCGAGATGCGGCGCAGACAAAACTTCACGCACCCACCTCGTGTACATGTAAACCAGACACATACATGCGTGGCAACGGTGTTATGCGGCCGTCCCAATGAGTCGCATCACGGGTCTTGCTCGTCCGTCTGTCCGACACAGACCCCTACAGACTCAAAAATCAAAAAGCATAAAAAAACTAAATTGGCGTGAATGTTCCCCAGGGCAGGAGTAAACAGTGTACAAAGTTTCAACATTAAAAAAGTTAAAAAATCAAGGGACGTTAAAACATCTCCCCAAAATGACGCATATCTCACGTCAGTGTTTACGAGCCAGCGCAGGCACACCACGCGCAGCAATGTAAAAGTGGACTTTCAATTGACGTTCAAAAAAAGCAGGACGGCCGCATAATACGTCGGCACCGGGCCGACATACGAGAGGCGATGAAAAAGTTTTGCAACTCGACATATTAGACTGAAAAACTTTACGAAATCTATACACCAGTAAAAAGTATATTCCTCCCTTACGCACATGAGCTTAAACCATATGTGACATCATTGTAATTTATGACGTCATAAAGCGTTCAACAGAATCCCCATATGCTCTCTCATAGATCAGACACTGTAGTAGAGCACACAAGTCTACAATCACCCAGCAACTTGTTCGTGACTCTGGCTTCATACAATAAGATCACCCTGCACACAGAAGTGACCTGATGCATTGTAGCTCGTATTATCTGTTTTAAGATTTGAAATACCTTCTCAGTGGTGTCTGCTATCCAAACAATCACAAAATGAAGTCTGTGGTGAATGCCTGGCTGAAAGGACAGACATAGCAGTTTCATTTTACTGGCATAAACAGTTTAGCAGAAGTGACATAAATCCATCAAACTCAGTGATGAATATGTTGAACAATGGTCTGTAATTCGCATTACTTCCAATACTTTTTATAGTCAAGTCACAAACCTTTTTGATCTCCCCTCGTAGTTGTCTAATCCTTTATATCCTACGTGCCTGTGCACGCGGCTAAATAGAGAGCACGTGCCATGAATGATGATCGCTATAGACAAACACTTATGACAACCGCTAGCTCACAACGAAAGCAAACAAACAATACGATTACGAAGCTAAGCCGTGCATACTCGGATTTTGCTACAAGAAGAAAACAATCTGTACAAAAAAATAAATGATTTGTTGCGTTTGCACATTCACAATAATAACAAATCCCTCAAAATTCGCTCTGAACCATCACTCGCCACTCAATCGCAGCTGTAACAAGAATCGGCCCTTGAACTAAATGTCACACAGTACTTGCTAACAATAAATTAAACGAACCACATCAGACAAAAGCACAGGAACAGACTTCACAGTCCAGTGGCACAACAACATCAACAAACGTCTTCCATTTGTACGCAAATAATAAATCAAAACACCAACGAAATATGACGTGAAATAATTTTAATATACTTTAATTAAAAAAACGTTCGATGTTTAAGACATTTACTGAAATGGGACCAAAATGGCAGAAAGGATGCAATGCCAGAAGCATAACAAAAATAAGCAAAAGCACAATGTTGGGTCAACTATTCTGATAACACGGACAAGTAAGTAAACTGTTACCAAAAACCTAACCAAACAGAAGAAACCGGAAAATTTCAATGATAGGCAACTGATCAACTCAGATTATCAACCACAGCCACAGCCAAAGCGCATAATAATAACAACATCAATCTGAGCAAATAATGAGCAACGATAATGCTACAGCATCTTCAGTCTGTATTATAGCATCAAGAAATCTGATTCTGCATGGGATGGTGCGCGTACCAATACCAAACAGTACCAAGTGTACAGTGGGGCGACTACACCATTACCATTACACCATTTCTACACTCTGGAGCAAATGCTCCATCACAAAAGGGTGGACGTTCTTCAGTCATTCAAAAGTGGGAGGAGTTGGACCTGAATTATATCAGCTTCCTCTCTGGCATGCTATGAATTGCGCTCTTTTCATGTCCAGAATGTCCCAAAATCGACGGCGACTGGGTCTTCCCCGAACATCACTGAAAGAGCTCCCCTAACTAGATTTGAGAAAACCCCCAGAAAACATGAAAAGAGAAAAGGCAAGGGAGGTTAAAGAGGAAAATGGGGAGAGGGAGGGATGAAGGGAAATTGCTCGAGTGGCCTATGGGAGGACAGACGCCCCTGAGCGTACTTAAACCTACAAGTTGGTCAGAGAGATCTGATGGCACTGATAACAGCGACAACGGCACAGTGCCGAAAGAGAGAAGACTCGGAGAAACTTGAGACTATACCAAACAACCAAAAACAGCAAAAAAAACGAAAAGAGTCAAAACAGATAGTCCTCTAGCCTATTTCAGTGATGTAGTCAAGTCCACTTCATTCGAGTCCCAAGTTATAGTCCAAGTCCACTGTGCTTGAGTTTGAGTCTGGTGGGCTCGACTGCCAGTCACGAGGGTCCAAGAGGGTCCTAAACTCGAGTGCACTGCAAGACTCGCGTACTGCATCACCGGCGTATTCGTGAACACGACCTATTCAACTCATTACAGGAATATTTTAGCGTATAGTCCTGACAAGTCAAACCTACAACCAGGGGCATAGCGACAGGGTTATACCACCCCCCAAATCAGGCCACGTAAACTTTTTATGGAGTACCAACGACGTCAGATTGGTTACTGAACTTATGTACCCCCAAAACCAGGCCAAGTTTTTTTCTACCTCCCCAGAACAAACTTCTGGCCACGCCCGAGGCCACAACAGCTAAGGTGAACACCGACAACCGAACTGCTTCAGTAGTGTTAGTCATGAGATCCCGACAGTGTCTGTTATAACATAAAACCACAACTCCCCCGGCCCCAGAAAGGTACACAAACAAAACACAACAATATGAATATGTCAACTCGTTGGATGCAATTGTACCACAGCAGACTGACGCCAATACAACTACATGCAATCGGATATGTCAGAAACACCTGCCGTGTGACCGCTAACTTCATGAGTACTCAACTACTGACAGAATTCTAAAAGTTGGTCATTACTTATACAGGGTGGCACATAAAAGCATAATATGTTTTACCTGGATATCAATCGAGCAATCGGACAGTTTAAGGAAATGATAAGCCTCGATCATTGCAGGAAGAGTGGTCATGTTGAACACAAAAGATTAAACAGTGTGTATAGCTTTTTACGGGAAACCCATCGCAGAGTTACGGAGCGTCACCTGCCATATGAGATCGCACAGTGTTATCTGCCACCCACCCAACACAGGTAAGCGTGCCCCACCTTAACCCCAGCAAAGCAGGCTGTCACTCAATTTACCTAAACCGGAGCGATGAAAGGCTGATTGACCTTGGTGGTTGGTTATTTACCGAGATGTCTCGGTAAATAACCGAGATCTGTCCACACAGCATCCATCATAGTAGCAACCACTCGATAGTGACGGAACTCAACGATCTTTTGATCGGAAACCCAACGTCCTAACTGTTAAACCACCAAGCCAAGCTCAAGCGTTCAACATGACCACCCTTTACTGCAACGATCGAGGCTAAGCGTTTTCAAAACTGTCCGACTGCTCGATCCATGTAAAGCATGTATGTTCCACTTTTTATGTGTCACTCTGTATAAATGTATTTCACACAGACAGACGGCAAAGTGTGTTGCAAGCATGCTGAGAGAGTTCACCTACAGCTGCAGCAAAACAGACACAGAGTCCCGAGCAATGCCACACAGTGCTAAATGGCTTCGGCGCTTGTTCAGATGTCCTTATGATAATGATGTGTAAACTCGAAGATAATCACACAGAAGATAATCAATGGACTGCAATGCCTGACGCATCGTGCTACACAACGAATGCTTTTTACTCTCAAGTCAAGTCACGCATTTCTGAGACGGCTCTCTGCTACCAAGTGAACTGCCATTTGAAAACATGACTTTTAAAAACCGCTAGAGCGTCGTTAGAACAGTGCATTAGTGACAAAACTCTATTAGCGGCCCTTGCCTTGCCTCATAAACACACTTTTGCTTGATTGCGGCTTCCTGCATCCTTTGCATCACTGCAAAACAGCAAAAGCTGGCATAAAACCCAGTCCTGGTTAGAAATTATTTTTCCAACAAGCAACAACACAACAATAAAAACAGTTTTGTAAAGAAAGCTATAAGACCGACGTAAAATGGAGAAAAATTTGCACATAATTTACACATGACAGCACGTTAGTCGGCGAAAATGAGCAGAACTTCACTATGTCATTATTAAATTAATCATAGGGACCACAACCACAACAGACAACACTCATAAAAAACAATGTGGACACATAATAACACAAGTGGGAAGTGTGTCAGATGTGCTTAAAGTACTGGTAACATAATAGCAAACATATCTTAACATACAGCAGCTGGCTACATAAGGTTTATGCCATGAACTGTTTCGCTACAAAGAAAGCACATAAAGTTTATAACGATAATAATGCTAGGGGCAATTGCCATCGCCAGCCTTACAATTGTTCAAGTAGAACAGTGCCAACCAGGCGAAAGCCTATCCTCATAAACTAACAGCAAACTTCTGTAGTGCGTCTGCCTTTATTCATCTACCACTGTCATTTATTACTACTGGTTAAAGCTGCAAAGCTCACACCTGTGGCTAATGACAGTCTAATGGTTAGCGCGTCGGACCCAATGATAACAAGGTCATGGGTTCTACTCCCGGCCATTCCACTATCAAATAACAACCCTGGGCAAGTTGTTCACACACCGTCGGTGCCATGCCCCAGTTTGGGGGCCCTGTCGACTAGTAACCCAAACCATCCAAAGAAGACTAAAATGTTCAGACAACCTAATTGGACATACACAACTATCAAGGATACAGACCATTAAAACGCAATCTAGACAGCACAGAAAACACTCATGTTAAGTTTTAGGCAAAAAAAATTAATCAGACCAATATTTACAGTAACGATTCCCAACAGTTCACCATTGGGGATCTGCCTAACAAGGAGTAACTGCACAAATATGAAATATGGAGCACTACATGAACCTGTTTATCACTTCCAGCCACGCTTTCGCCTGTCGCTGGGATAAGTTTGTCCTACAAGTTATAAAATAAATCTCTATTAAAACCACACGTCCATCTAATCGTTGTCAAATCTGCATGAAATATCGCAACAATGAAGCCTCAAAGGAATGCAACTCTTCTTGACACAGTTAATCCACACCACACAGTGCTGTCTGAATACTGACTGCCAGCGACTGACTCAGATGCCAAAGTTCACCAAATTACGTCATCATATGTATGAAAGATTGTAGTTTGCAATGGCATTTCCTGATTGTCGATAGGTTGTTCCATTAGAAAGATATTCATGATAAAAGTCTAACTTTGTCCGAAGCAGCACCAAATTATGGACGCTTTTTGTCCCCCACCAATTTCAGGGGAGGGCCACCAAATTTTTGGACCTATTTTTTAAAACTACCCCCTTTTGCCGATCATGTGGCAAAGTTTTGCAGAAATCGGCCTAAGGACCTCAGATATGCCACACTGAAAAAATTAACATTGGCAGCAGAACACAATGACAGTACTTACATCATGTAAGGGCAGCCATAAGAAGCAGTATGTGTCTACATGTGAAATGGTGCCATACACTGCGGCACAGTATGGTGACAACAACGTTCAGTGCAGCAGTGGTAAGAAGATTACTACGATTACTGCACAATAACAACAGCAGACAACGTCCTCAAAGCATAACGATACAACGGCAACTGACTGGCATGAAAGAAAGATGTAGAATAAACACAACCGGCCAATACCACTCGGTGACAGTTATGTTAATACATTCGGAGACAACAAAGCTACAAAACGACTATCACATTAACCTAATGGACATGCAGTACACTGGCTGACAGCCACCCAGCCTGCAATATGTCCATATTAACCAAAGAAGTATGCACCACAAACGTGCCGGAACATATAGAAAACAATTCCTGATAAGCGGCCATAAGAAATTTAGAACTCGTAGAATTCGATGTAACATTATACAACAGCTACTGACAATGCAAATCTAACAAACGTTCAGAGATAAACGAACGAGTTCAGGAGAATTTTAAAGCTTTCTTTCAAGATATGAAATTCCGAATGCTTATGAACATACGCGAAACATAATGGATCCCAGAAACTAACGGAAAAATTGAAGTAAATTCACCTCCAACATGTTCTCACAGATTAGTAACGAATAATTTCCTACAGAACAGTGCTCTTGCGGCACTGGCTGAAGAGTACCGGTTACCACGGACAAAGTGGCTTGCAACAGGCACAAAGAAACGTCAAGTGAGTGTCAGAACCTAGTGCAGTGACTAGACGTGACACAGAGCCAACAATCCACCGCGGCAACACTGCAACAATGAAGCATCATGTCGCTTCGGCTGCCGGCGGCTGCAATACAAAACCGGTGTACGTCGACAGAAACTGTCGGTTCTGCCAAACTATTGCTCCCGCAGCAACAACGAACGCCATACAGATGCACCGGAACCTGAAACACAAATAACAGCAACTTCACATCTGAACAACAATATTCAGGTTTAAAGTTAACAAGAAATCTGAGTTAATGCTAATGAGACGCGCGACATCATCAGTTTAATTTCGCATGCAGGTTGCCTTGGTCTATCTCCAGTATATTTCAGCGAAAATTCACTCTTAAGTGTGTGTCGCAGCCAAAAATAGCAAAAAATCACTTAAAACCCATATTTTTGAGGTTCAAGGTCGTTCAACGTCATCGATGTTGGTACCCCCGGAAAGCTGGTCAGCAGTGCTTGTTATGATACGCAGCAAGTCTGTGTCTATCTGCAAACTTCTAGTGCTAGATTAGTTGACAGTAGCGGAAATTGCACGTTTTCAAGGGGGTACCTAAATTTGATGCGCTCGTACGGAGGACTCGTTGAACCTAGGGGGTCAAACCTTACACCGTTGAAATCTACGTTTAATGCCGAACATTTCATATGCAGGTTGTCCTGGTCTATCTTGAATGGTTTCGGCACAATTCACTCTTAAAATGTGCATTGGAGCCCAAAATCGCCAAAAATTCACTAAAACCCCCTATTTTTGGGGTTCAGGGTCGTTCTAGGTCATCGATGTTGGTACCACTGGAAAGCTCGTCGGCAGTGCTTGTTATGATAAGCAGCAAGTCTGTGTCTATCTGCAACCGTTTTCATGCTAGACAAGCCAATAGTGGTAAAATAATGATAATTTAAAGGGGTACCCCTCTCGGACTAGCGACAGCAAAGCGACGCGCCCAGGACAGATCGGCATGGCGGCTACTTGTGGCAACGGCTACGTCTTCGACAAGCTCCTGAAGAAGACCCCTCTTTGATGCCCTCGTTCGAGGGGAATCTCCTCACCCAGTGGCACCAAATTACCTCATAAGAAACTACAGACTCTAGGCTATCATATGGTGAAGACCTGGAGTCTCTATCTCACCTGGCCTTGAATCCGTACCGGGTCGTGACGGACAGACAGACAGACAGACGGACAGACAGAATTCACATAGCTAATTCGCGCTCTCAGCAGTACCTGCCGGTACAGCTGTCGCACGTAAAAATCTCGTTTTCTTTCATTCTGCCATCAACAATTTTCATTCCTGTTTATTGTGTTAACCAGTTCATTTATTTTTTGTTTTCCTTCAACCTAAAAATTCTAGTTCATGTTCTCGTAGAATGAAGACCAATAATTTCATTTCGTTCTTTTTTTGGTTACTAAAATATTGCTCGTTAGGCCATTCTGTCATGCATTACTCCAATGACAATGTGCAGACACAAAGACAGTTTTATTTGTGTCAAAACTTTTATGTTGTGTAAAGCAAGTGCCAAGCATGACTTGTCCTAATGGTTCATAGTTTTCAGCCAAATTTTGTGCTGTCCTTCAAAATTAACTACAGCAGTTTTAGTTTAACACAGTTATTGATGATGTTCTAGGGAGCCACTTCTTACTGGGAACACAGTGAAGTTATACTCAAAGTAACTGGCACTGCAGCATACCTAGTGTTTAAGAATGGTCCGAGCAGATGAATGCCCGTATGTACAAAGACGAGGATAACAGCAAGCAGAGCAAGAACGACGTTGATTAGCCTCGACACAAGAACACGGACCGTCGAGCCATCAAAACCTTCCATTGTGATGAGCTGCTGCTGCTGCTGCTGCAGCTCCATCTTTGTTATCTGCATTACATCACAATCACCAACATCATCATCATCTTCAGAACACATGTAGCCTGAATAACGAGCATTACGTGTATTTCGAGGATCACTATATGGTTCTTGCCCATTTGTCAAAATCAAATTCAAGGACTTTTCAAGGACCATACGGAGGATATATACGGAGAACCAAATTAACTCAAACCGGCACTTTTATAAGCATATATAAGCACCAATAGCCGGCTAAGGGGTCTGGGGGAGCGTCGTGAGCTCCCCCAGCAGGGTCCAGGGTGGAGCCCCGGCCGCTATTGCACTTTCTGCATGTTTTAGGCGACAGAACGCTTCTGGTAGGAAGAAAAATATGATTCTCTTGCCTCTTGTGCACGTTTTATAAAATCAAATTCAAGCACTTTCAAGGACCTTCAGACACAGATTCAATGACTTTCGAGGACCATGTCTGTTTTCAAGGACTTTCCAGGCCTTGAAAATCTGGAAAAATTATTCCAGGACTTTCAAGGACCTGCAAGAGCCCTGTAGAATATACGTGTCAAACGAGTGGGTCCGGACATGACTGATGACGTGCAGAAGTAATGTCTGGTGGAAGGTCATTCCATAGGTTGGCACCATTGAAATGCCCATTTGCTGGCACTGTCAGGTGGTTGGTGGAGGCTGACCTTAGCCCCTGTCAACTGATACGTCAGCAACACGTGTGTAATATGACGACTGATAACTCGGTGCGGTGCCATTCAATGAATGGTAGGTCAGCACGGCGACTGGCAATTTTAAATAGGACTTCATTGGGTATCGGTAGCCAACAAAGGCTAATTTGGTCAGTGCATGCACAGTGAGTATACAGTGTCTATACATCAGACTTAGCATTGATTCAAGCCACATGTTCAGTATCTCTCAATGATCTGTATAATAGGCACTATCTGAATATAAAAACTAGGCTGTGAATCTCCAAAGCGTAGGCAGGATAATCATCCTGCAAGGCCACTGAGCCCATATGTGATAGATGACAAAGTCCGCAGGCATGGCCAGTGCGATGCCATGTCTAGAGTTACCGTATATACTCGCGTATAAGTCGCAAAATTTACGACCAAATCTTGATCAAAAAGTAGGGAGGGCGACTTATACACAGGTCATAAAAAAGAAATTTTTACAACTGGTCGAACCGGTCTCACTGAAACATGCCAGGACACCGACACGTCGGGAAAGTAGCATAAAGGCCCGACGTTGTACTGAGTGGACCCTTGTCACAGCGACCGCCACCGGGACGCTGGATGGATGCCAGGACGCTGCACTTAGAAGTCTACTCAGGTCAGTTGAATAAGCTAATAAAGCTGTGAAATCTGCTCACAAAGTCATGTTTGCGTATTGTTGTCTCATGCGGTTCTAGTGCTGGCTCAAACCCTCAAAAACCAGCTACGACTTATACGCGGGTCAACGATTTTTGACCACATAGGACTCGCTTTTTAGGGGGGCGACTTATACATGGGTGTGACTTATACACGAGTATATACGGTACCTTCCCAGCCACAGAGCATCACCACCCTATTGACCGGTACCGAACTACACTGCTTGGTGACAGTGATACATTGATGTAAACAGCTTGCTCAGAGTTGTTACTTGATAGTGACCCAACCGGGAAACAAACCCACAATCATTTGATCCTAAGTCCAAAGCCCTATCGTTACATCACCAAACCACCCTAAGCTAGATACACGTAAAACCAGTGGTTAAATTGGGGGGGATCCCGGGGATCTCCGCTCCCCCACCTCTGATTTGAGATCCCCCACCTCTGACGACAGACCCCACCTCTGATTTTAGATCATTTTACGCAGAGATCCCTTGGATACTGTGTTTGGCAGACTAGTCGATGTGACAGTATGTTCGATTTTTTTGTGCAATATAGCCTACATTAATCTACTTTATAGTTTTCTGTTCTTTTTTTCATAAAACACTGCTTTAAGGTTCAGTGTACTTCAGCTGTGTACAAAAACAGACTTTTCTAGTGCACGGTGGGATGGAATGCCTTATGCTTGTTCGAAACTTTTCCCCGAGTCTGACAAACGTATAGTCTAGTTGTTTCAAACTTAGGGATCCCCACCTGTGGCTGGGCAATTTAACCACTGCGTAAAACATAAATCTACATAATCATTCATACATTCATCGGTTGAGCCTGGAATGAACCGATCGCAAGTAGAGCAACTCGACATACCTTAGTCTGACACGACTCCAGCATATCCTGCATGTCACGAGTTCGCTCTTCAAGTTGATATTCCATCTTCTCCTCCAGGCTTGACAGCTCCTGCAGTCAATGTGAAAACAGTTGCACTGAGGGAAACAAGTTATCTGTTGCTTACAGCAAAGCATTCTATCATGCATAAGATAAACAAATGACACTGCAGAGAGAAACATCAGTGAGCAAACTACGTAGTATGCATACATCAAATGCACTCCAATAGTGCCATATATAACACAAAACAAAATGTAAAAAAATGTAAAGTCTCTTCCGAGCTATAAGGCCCGTAGGGCAGAGCTGATCTCCATTGCCTTAGCCCTCAGATGCATCGCGCAGTGTGCCTGTGTATGCCACTGCTTTCACTGCAGCTACCCACAGAGGGATGGCCAGGCTGAGTTGACCTGGGTGGCTGGTTACATACTGAAATGGTTTAACCATCTATCGACTGTCACCAATCCAAGTACTAACCAGACTTGGCGTCAATTAACTTCGCTGCTCAGACACAACGTGTTAACCACCGCATCAAGCCGGCACAAAATAACTAAAAGAGACAGCAAAAAAATTAAAATAAAACAAGGCACGGTGAAACAGAAAAATCCCAACTACTTAAATACTGCTGTCAAGCGGAGGCTGGGAGAAGGAGAATATGTCGATAGACGCAGCCAATCTTCACCTGCAGAGACAAAAATAATCTGCAAGATGAAAGCATCTATAGAGACCTGTTTGATATTAGTGACTTCATGTTGATGCAGCTCCATCATGTCATTCAGCTGCTCTTCAAGATGTTCACTGCGTAGTCTCTCGTCGTCGAATGCTTGCCGGAAGAATGATTGATTCTCTTCAATCTGAGTCTATAATAACAACCCATTCTTCTGTCGACTAACAAAATCCAATAAACATAATGCAAAATATGTCTGGTTGGCTGCTTGGTGTTCAGTGGCACTCATATAGGTTACCTGACTGACGCACACAGCATTAAGACAATGACAAACCTTTTTAATCCATCAATCTTATGACAATGTCGATATGTGACTAATGACTACCTGGATAATCGGCTTATTGTTTCATTGTTTTATTTTTCAATTTTTATTATCTCCGCCAAGCAAACGTAGTGGACAGCAGATATGAAGCATTCACTCAATATGCGTATTTGTTATACCTCTGATCGAAATGTGCGGTTGTGATTGGTTCAAATCGCGTCACGTGGTGTAAGCTAATATGGGGTATTGACCGGTTCACCGGTCAATAA
>Ga0209052_1000431_pt1 | contig 12795 bp, 9 predicted proteins | sample WorMetHEROISLAND_2_FD_187409 | JGI IMG/M metagenome (GOLD analysis project Ga0209052, IMG submission 187409) | Marine gutless worms symbiont microbial communities from Max Planck institute for Marine Microbiology, Germany - Olavius sp. 4 HERON... | ecosystem: Host-associated > Annelida >...
TGTGACAGCAACGTCGTTGAATTCCTTCAAGAATAATCTGCTGAGATTCCGAAGTCTGATGGGTCGGTCTATGGACATTTGTGTTCCTCGACCCTAGAGGCTGTTAATTCAGCCTCGCCTGGTGAGTATGTTGCGTCAGGGTTAGGGCTGGGGTTAGCGTTAGGGTTAGTATTAGGGATGGGATAGGGTTTGGATTAGTAATAGGGTTAGGGGGAGGGTTAAACTAATAAATTACAGCATTACCCGTTGCCACATAGGCAGATCCGCTCATCCGCTTTTTACCCGTTTCCAATTCAGTCGACCCGTTGAGTGGGGGTCATACTTAGCCATACTATATACGACTCTGATTTGAGGGTCATACTGCCCACAGTGCGAACATGGAGAAGACAAATGGGGAAGACGACGTCGTCTTCGTCATCCATCTTCACCATCGGCCTAGCGCTATATACGACATTACGACTCTGATCTTTGAATCTCCACACAGCTTAGTACTACTAGGCTACCGTCGGCCACAACTTTTTATGGGGTGAAACATCCAGGCAAGGGGCAATGCGGCCTAGGGTGAAACGTCGAGGATACATACAAAACGTCCTGACACGGCCACGGGTAAAAAGCGGATCAGCGGATGTTGCAGTGGGTAACGCTGTAATGTAGCTATAATTTGTTAGTTTAACCCTTCCCTAACCCTTATTACTAATCTTAACCCTATCCCTAACCCTAACACTAACCCCAGCCGTAGCCTTGATGCAACATCCACACATCCGCAGATCTGCTTTTTACCGGAGCCCTCCTGATACCGCTATAGTGGGACCCATACTTTGCTGTTACGTGTTACCAAAAAGGCAGCGCTGCCGTAGATCGGAGATCTTGCATCAGATGAATTGGTCTGTGAGCCGATTTGCAGTGAATAGGAAACTTCTGTGATAGCAGGAGATGACAGGGTAGACTAAATTACTAGCGGCAGATCGGCCAATTAGTGACAGTGGACAATTAATATCAACTTACTAATGCTAGTGTTATTTTTGGCGCTGTTGCAAAACTTTACTACCCTGCAAAATTACATGGAAAAATGTACCACCCCATGAACATCACGTGCTGTTACCATGACCCTAACAACAACCTTAGATCGATATACCAAACTTTGGGATTGGTGAACTTTTGTTACATTTTTTATTGCCCTATCTGTTGATTGGTTGTCGTTTGATCTGCCACTGTTCTTTGAGTCACTTTTGAGTGCTTTATTGCTGCAAATGTGCCAACAAGTTGCATGTGCATCTGTGTAGAATGGAGAAGCAGAAGCTTCAGGTTGTGGTAAGAGTACGGCCCCAGCAGGCGGTCGACAACACGTGGGTCCACGCTGTCAGCGATCGTTGCCTGCACACAACCAACCATCGCAACGTCGATGAGACGCTGGAATATGAGTGCGTTGCAGCTCCACTTGCTGTCATTCTTGTTATAGAAGTTAAATGTAGTTAACTGGAGTGGTGCTAGTCACATTTGGTAGGGACCGAGAAGGTGCCCTTTAGAGCTGCCGAATTGTAATGCCCGTGTGTGATTCGTCGCAAGATGTATGTATTTCGTGAGATGCCATCAGTCTTCTGCCGCACCCTGTAAGAAATTACGTGCCGGAAGAGTTTATGGGTGCGAGCTTTTCCAGTGGCAGAGGTTGAAAGATGTGTGAAGATGGAAGAGATGAACATTTTGTAGTGCTGTGCGAATAGTGTTTTTCCGTTTCGAATCGAATCGAATAGTTGAGCTGTTATTTGAATCGAATCGAATAGTTATCGTCGGTCTCCAGTATATTTGTATTGTTCGAACCAATCTGCGTGAAATGGCTCCATATTAGACTACGTTTAGAGTCTTTAGACGATGCAGATGACTCCATGTTTGTTGATTTTGTTGGTTGCTAGGCTAAGGTGAAAAATCGGCGTCATTCTGTTAAATAAGTTAGAAATTGGTGACAGTAAGTATTCGAAAATTTCTAATAATTGTGCTCGTTTCGAATCGAATACTGATGTAACTATTCGATTCGATTAAAAATTTCGAATATTCGCACAGCACTAATATTTTGATGATTTCCTGGCCACAGTGTGCGTTGCTGCATTGCCTTTACTAGCAGAGACCATGTTTAAAGGTTAGCCAGTGTCGTTGTTGTTGTTGTTGTTGTTCTTGTTAGTGTCATTTAAATTACCCGTATTACTATTATTATTATTAGCAGCAGTGATTATGCTGAGCATTTTTTAAGAGAGTAAATTTGCTGTAGGGATTGGGCTAAATTTCTCCCAGAAGGGAGAGCTGAAGCTAAAAAATTTATTATTATTTTTCAAAGTAAACGATATAATTATGCCTATGTCACAGTGACATCGCAACAAAGGTGGTATTGGCCACTTCATTAATTGAATAATAAAATCAGTTTTTTTGTACAGTCCGTACAGTTGCAGAATTCGTTCTTGACATTTGCTTTCTGTCAATTTGGTATATGTCAGGTAAATACAGCACAAAGCAGCACACTTTTACACAGTTGTCTTTTAAACAAATGAGCAAAATTTAGTACAAAAAATATTTGCACATTTCTGAGATATCATAATTTTAGTGTAGGGTTTTTAGGTTCACCATGTAGATTAACATTTTAATGTACACTTTAGAACTTTGTAGAACATAGTTTGGAATTTACTGGCACTGTTATAGCAGACTACTGCTGTAACAGTGCCAGCATGTTTGAAAATTAGCTAACTTGTGGAATTTGTGTAGCCAAAATGCAGGAAACCAGTTGAGAGAAAGCAGTGGAATTTTGAGTAAAACCAAATTGAGTTGCAGTCAGTGAAATTTAAGCCAGTAGTTAAGTTTCCGTATGATTGTGCAACATTATCTGATGTGAATAACAAATGGTGGTTTATTTTGTTCAGGTTTGCGAGGGTGTTTGGCCCAGATTCGTCACAGGCTGAAGTGTACCGTTACTGCGTGCAGCCGTTGTTGAGCCGTGTTCTGAATGGCCAGAATGCTTCAGTGTTTGCATATGGACCAACTGGTTCTGGTATGAAATTCACTCAGATTTGCATTTCACTTTGGCAGTTCGGCGTTTACAGATGTTACTGCTAATTTCTTTTTGAGTTTTCTGTTTGCATATTGAGACCAGTCAGGTTGGTGACAGATTGGAAAGGTGGATTGAGGTGGATGGACAACATGGTGAGCACTTGAAAGACTGTGCTGATAAGATGATATAGTGTATAATGATATAATTGATAGAACTAGGCAGTGAGAATGTCTTGAGAGATTTAGTGGGATTGTGACAAGATGTTGGTTTGGCTTGATGTTAATCTGTTGGTCTCGAGCGACAAAGTTCCTCTATGCTGAGCTAGCATATGTAACCCACAGACGAAGTAAACTCAGCCTGGCCATCCGTGTGTAGGTAGGCACAGTGAGTATCTGTAGAAGCTGGGGAGTGGGGAGTAAACTGGCTTCTTATGCAATGCACTAGTCTCATATACATATCCAATGTGGTCTTGTGGTGTACACATGTTGATGTCTGGCTGAAGGCTGACGAACTGGAGGTCAGCACTGCCCTGTGGGCTCAGACTGGAATTTACTTTTAATTTACTCGTGCAGGAGGAGTACATTATTGATATTGTGCCGTGGAGAGTTTGAAATGTTTCAGTGGCTTGTCTCTGTAGTTAGGAACAAATGGAGATTGGATTGTCGGCAATGTGCTGATCCACGTTTACGTGGAAGATAGCTGCTGATGCTGTGTGTCAGTGTCGATGTGTCGGTGTGGATACAGCAGAAGTGTCAGTTTCATGTTGACAGAGCACTGGATAGATAGCCATGTGCAGAAATTGGAGATATAGACAGGGTGACCAGTTGTCTGGAAAACCTGGAAATGTCAGGGAATTTGAAACATGTCAGTGAAATGTCAGGGACGTTGTTAACAGTCGGGGAAATGTCAGGGAAAAAATCTTGTCATGGAAAAGTGTCCCAAAACTGTTCATTACTAGATGAAAATGTGCGTTCATATGGGTATTTAGTAGCATCCAGTTAGTACTACATGTGTTAATATTCTTGACTTGATAGTCTGATCATTTACATTAAAACTAGTACTACAGGCATGCTATGAGTACCACTTAACATGGGCATGAGTGCCGCACATTGTCAGGGAAATGGCAGGGAATTTCAGACTGTCTGGAGAGTGGTCACCCTGTGATGTAATATTTGCTAGCTAGAGCAAGTCACAGATAATGTCTTTGAGCTTCGTGTTTGCTGGGCTTTGCTTGTAGACGGTGTTGTCATTGTTGGTGAGCCGTATTCGCGTGTAGCACATGACCTTGTGGATCAGGTTCCGTATCTCTTCAGTCCTCACTTTGCCATTGCAAACCTCGATCCGTCCAACATCCACGGCCTCTCGGTCACCACTAAGGTATTCGCTTTTTCTCGCGTTTTATGCATTTATTTGCATTTCTGCATATTTCAACGAGCAGTGTTTTTTAAACTCAAATTGTAAAAAAGTGCATTCGATGCCCAGGTTTTGTCTGGATCTGTTACAGCATTCCCCAAGATCTCCTAGCTGCATTGAAGGGAAGGGACACAATGGGAGGGTGGGAAAAAGGTGGGAAGGGAGGTGGAAAAGTTTGAACCCCCATTGCAAAAACAAGCACATGCCAGCAACTTCTCCAAAACTGTTTTGTAGAGGTTGTATGACGAATCTGTTTTCATTGATGTCTGGCAAATAAGGAAATTCCATCGCCCTTGACCTGTTGATGACAACAACAATTTTTGTTTCAGGAAAATGAACGCAAGCCTATCAGATATGACAGGATTTTGTGCGATCTGATGAGCAGGTCAGAATAGTCAGCTTCTGTCTTTCTACTTGACACTCTGATTATGCTGTTCTAATCGTTTGGGGCAGTGGACTCACCATAGTGAGGTCACAAAATTCAGCTTGTAGCAGTTCTCTGTCATGTGACCACTCTGGGCAGGTAGTTCACTCGTGTGTGCCTCTTTAACAAGCTGCTTGATGACTTGGTACTGGCCAATGGTTGGTGATACTCTGCAGCTGAGATGGAAACAGTGGGCCTGGCAGAAAGTAATGGCAATCTACTGCTGCACTTATGATGCTGTTATCTTTAAGCTGATTGCAGATTGAGACAGATTCACAGCTAACTTCTTTATCTTGCTCTAGCACTGTTGCGAGTATAATACTCATAGTGCACTCATGAGTTGCCTTAGCTCATTTATTCTAATATTGGCAGTGCACATATAGAAATCAAAATTGACTGCACGCTTTCTTCTCATTTGAGTTTATTTAATCAGCAGCTCACAACGTAATGTAGTTGGAGACTAAATGAGCAAGAAGACTGTATTTTGTATTGAATAATGTGCATCGTCAATTTGTATGTAGCTCAACTTAATACATTGAAATATTTATTTAGTGAAAACTAACGAGAATTACCTTCATCAAAGCAGATGAGTAATGTTTTACCTGCATTTTTCTTTCGTTTTCTGTGTGCAGGATTGCTCAAGATGGATTTTGATGAACTTTATTACAGTTGACATTTTGATCATATATTCGTTGTGTGTTAGATTTAACGGGCACGTGTGTGTGTGTGATTATGTATTTTTTCTTATTTTCTAATTGTTATTTTTTATCGTTGTTCTTTTTTTCTTTATTTTTTGTGTAATTTAATACTAGATAACTGTAATGTGGTGGAAGTTGTGCGTATGTTGGATGTGTTTGCAGTAATGACGGTTTGTGTCGTAGCAATCCTCAAAGTATAGCAGACTGGTCTCCTGCCGTGGCACAAGAACATCACAGGTCTGTTAAGTCTCTGATCTGCTCAGCTTTTGCAGTCGGCAGATAAAACTGCTTTGAATAATCTTTGCATTCTGCCAGATATCACAGAGAAGCCAAGTTTGGATGCTGTTTCTGATGAACATTTTCTTGTAGCTGTATTTTGTTTGCTTCCACTTTAGTTATTGGTCACTTAACTGGAGGAATACAGATTACTAGATGTGCACCGATTATCGGCCAGTTTAATCGGCCATTTGACAATCGGCATCGGCCGATTATCAGCATTGGCCAACAATCGGCCGATTATTTGTTTTAGTAAGCAAAATAACAAAAAACGCTTCTAACTGCAGTTCACATTGATGACAATGAGGTAACTAATGACTCAGTAATCAGTCACGTATCATCTTCAACATTCAACAGCACAAAGTAAAGACGAAAGAGTAAATGAGTGGATGCTATTCAGTTTCAAATATCGTTCCGTGAACGAAGATGCGTCCCGAAATAAACAATCAGTAATCGGCCGATAATTGTCCGATTATTTGGCGCCGATAATCGGCCACAGCATTATCGGTGCACCTCTACACATTACCAGTGCGTGATTAGTGTAGGTGATTGGTCAAAGAAAGGATAAGAGTAATCAGATGAAAAGGCGTATTGATTTATTAAGTGAGGGATGGTAAGCATCAAGGCAGAGATAATGTGACACACAGAACGATATGAGAATTCTGTTTTTAAATATTATACTGCATGGCCTGCGGAAGAAGAGTAAAATGATGAATTTTTCTCCTGTGACGGATAACGGATTTTCATTACTTTATCACTACAGATGCCATGTGGCATTGAATTCACTGCTTTATGGCTGATGTTTGACCCCCGATTTGACTAAATATAGTCATTATGAATTAATGGCGTCTGAAAGAGGTTCCAGCCAAAATTGCTTCAATACTTTAAATAACTTCTGTCTCAAAAGTGGGCATGGGCACACTGGCAGTGCACAATTTTTTTTAAACTGTAACTAATAATGATAGTAAGCTCATTGGTTTCCGTGACAAGTCTGATATCAGCTGGCTCGTTTGTCATATGCGTGTAAGATGAATTTGTTGTTTAAATTGCATGATTGAAGTATTGTAAGCAGCTTGGTCTTGAATTAATATCTTTGGTCACATCAACGAAGTTACTCTACGCTGAGCCAGGTTAGTACTGAGATGGGTGCAGGTATACCATCTCAGTCAGTATGAAACGAAGCCACACGTGTCAACTCAGCCTGGCCATCCCTCCACAGGTAGGTGCAGTGAGTACCAGCAAATCACCGTGGGATGCACTAGCATTGTATCCGTGGTCTAGCAGTGTAAGCTGGTGTCAGGCTGACGGCTAAGGAAAAAGAGCTCAGAAAGGCCTATGGGCCTGTTCATAATAAGCGATATATATTTATCAAATTACAATCTTTTAGTTAATTTGTTGTGATTTGATGAATTTATATAACTTATTAGTTACCATTTCAGCCTATGAGTATATTCAGACTTTACGTTACGCTTTTATGTTGTTGTTGTCGTGGTTGTTGTTGTTGTTGTTGTTGTTGTTGTTGTTGAAGTGTGTTGGTTTGTTGTTGGTCGTGTAAAGCCGGATGTGTCGTCTGCTGCACTCCGGCACATGTCAGCTAGCAGTCGGAGGTCGACTTGTGTTTTCCACACATTCTATGAATCCCGTTGAGAACGAGGCCGTCGTCGCTAGTCTTCTTACCCACCAGAAAGGTTACCTCATAGTCATGTCGTTTATCAATCTATTTCTATAGTCCCTGCGTGGGTTCTGGCAGCCGTAGAATTGGCCCGATCTGTTTCCCTTCCTGGGCGGCATGAAAGGCTCCTAAACCTGTGGCCCGATTCACAGAAGATCTTAGGATAATCTTAAGACAGTTTTCACACTTACGATCATCTTAAGACAATGATCTGATTCACAGAACGCTTACGACATATCTTAGGAGTGACAGATTTTGCAATCATTTAAGACAAGTTCTGTGAACTCACTTAAGAAATGTTGTATAATCACCTTAGGATATCTTAACTTTTGTGTTGTGATGGTCCTAAAACATATCATAAGATAAATCTTACGACAATATCCGTGAATCGGGCATCAGGTTTGTAGTTACGCATCATCAATCAGTCGATCTTTTAATTCGCCAAATATAGTACAGATAACGGTACACTGATGCCTAATGTGGCAGGAACAACCAGTCAAAATGTGCTTACAGTTGCCCTGAATAAAACCTAATACATTGTATGGGATAACGTTAACACAAGGTGGGGTTAGCTTGCATGTGTGAATATTTTGATAGGTACATTATTGCTGTTATTTAGGTTTAGTGTTAGTTTATATGGTGTGCGTAATTTTCACTTTTTTTCTATTTTGGTTTAGTTTGTGAAAGACAGCAACAACCAGTAGTTGAATTCTGCAGTTTTGGTGGTCGTGCTGGTTGGCTACAAAAATTGTTCAAAATCAGTCGATTAATCGAAGTTAATTTTTGGAGATTAATTGATTCAAAAATTGTAACTAGTATCAGCCCTATTGAATATGTGTCTTTATTGTTACCCGTTTTGTAACCATTTCCAATTTTTTGTTGTGTTTGTGATGCAGGGTCAGTAGAATTGGTCGATGTTTCTGCAGAACTTTCAAACGTCCAGTACAAGAGCGGTCTCAGCAAGTGGAAGGTGAAATACAGCTACTCAGTACTATATGATGCAAAAATGATTTTTGAGGGTTTTTTTTACTTTAGTCACAGTTATAAACTTCTGGTAATCTCCCAAAAGTCCTTTGTGGTGGTCTGATGTCTTTTCTTTTTGATATGTAAACCATATAGTCCAGCCGATGCTGCTTCATAGTCCAACGTGATTAAGTTACATGCACAGGATTTCTATGATTACCTTCCATCTGGTCGTGAAAGTAGGGGTGGTGATAGTAGTAGTGGTGGGGTGGTGGTCTTGATCGTGGTCGTGGTAGCAGTAGTAGTAGTACGTGTCCAAAAATAGACCATCGTTTGTCTTTGCCCGCAAATTGGCAAAATAATAGCTTATTAATAATAATAATAATTCTGGTGACGACAGAGAGGCTCAGTTTTTACTCCAGCGCATCTCTGTGATGATCCAACGTTTCCACTCTGTGCTTTTGCACGACTCATTCAGCATCGATTGTCCGGACCAACAGCCATGCCAGCTACGTTTTTAACTTTTGGTTTTAACCCCCGGGAACCTTTACTACCGGGGGTATAAAAATATAATAATAATAATAGAGTCAATTTATACACAGCGCCTAACAGCAAAAAGTCACTAGGCACTGCAGCCTAATCAAACAAGTGTGTTTTTAGCAGCTTTTTGAACCGTTCGTAGTCTTCTACCACTCGCAGCGCAGCAGGCAAACATTCCAGTAGTGGTGGTGATAGCAGGTGTAGTAGTGGTGGTGGTGGTGGTGACAATAATTTGTTGTTTGTTATTGTTCCCGCTGAACATTTATTCTTGTTAACATTCTTCACCATTGCAGATTTTGAGTGATTGACACCATTGCAGTACATTGAGTCATTGATGTGAAAAATCGACATAGCACCGTCACTGTATGTGGGCTGTGGTGGTTTTTATACCACATCCATTTGCATTGTACGTAAACAAGATCAGCTTTTCTTTCCTCTGTCTTTGCATTCCTCCTGAGTACCAATCTCCTCTACAACAAATACCTACCGTAATCCACCGTATTAGTGTCTGCTAGTCAGAAAGTCGTTGCATTGTTAGCGACGACGGCTATCGAATGTTCGGCGATCTTTTATTGAGACCAGATTCTGAGGCCTAATTTACAAAACTTCGTAAAATGTACTTACGAAAATGTTACGAGAGAGTTGCGAATAGTTTCGTAAACTTTTCATAAACTATTCGTAGCTCTCTCGTAACTCTCTAGTCGCTAAAAGTTTGTTATCGGCCCATCGTGGGAATTGGGTCATCCGATATAGTCCGTCGTCGGATTAGTCATGGATCAGCAGCCTATTTTTACTTACTTTTGTGTTCGGAATACACATATGCGCCATTTTGTTAACAAACCGATACTTGTAAACATCGTAGTTCTTTCACAATTCTTTCGTATCTCTTTCATAATTCTTTTGCCGTTCTTTCGTAAACTTAGCATACGATAGCTTATTAGCTGACATACGAAAGAGATACGAAAGAATTACGAACATTCATTTTACGAAGTTTTGTTGATTAGGCCGCTGTTGGTTATGTGTAGGTGATGACGAGAGAGGCTCGTTGGTACGAGGATTTTGCCGACCTGCGCAACACTGGGAGATATCGCGCACTGGAGTCAGTCTTTTCACCGTCCGCTGAGAAGGTCGACAAGCTTCATCTGGAACGCTGGTCAGATGTCTATGTGTTTATGATTTATTTATGAGCTTAATTTATGAGTGTTTTTACTATGCAATTTTTTTTACTGGAGATTGAAAATTGAATAGAGTGCAGTCAGTTAACCCAGGTTTAACTGGAAAGTGGCGTTTAAAATGGTGTGATGGCTTGTGGTCTGAATTCCGCAGAGCCAGAAGTAGACTGTCACATGAATCTAATCATCCAGTTAAACCGGAAACAAAAGTTAAAAATGGTATAAGTGTGTGAGTGTGTGTGTGTGAGTGCATATGATTGAGTGAATCCCAGTATTACGTGTAGAATGTATTTTGTCTGTAGCATCCGAATCCTGCCTCACCAGCAGGATACAGCCGGGATATTTATTGCTGTGCTACAACGAACAAAAGCTCTGGAAGATGTACTCAAGGAGGAGAGAGAAGCCTGGACAAAACGTTAGTGTTCTTTCACTGTTATTTTTATTATCTATTTATCGGCTAATTTATACAATCTTTTCCGGATTTGCTATTTTGTTTAGTGTGCAGTTTAGTTAACATTTAAATGTATTTTGAAGTTTGTGAGATAATGTTTGCACGATTTTTCAAGTCGATGTTTTTCGTGACATTAAAAATGTCCGTTGTTGTTGTTGCTCTGATTTTCTCTGCGATTTTCTGGTTTTTTTTAGCTTCATGTAAATTGTTAAGCATTGGTGACTGATGATGTGTTATCAGTGTTCATGTCGTGACTTTGTCTGTACTATTTGCTGGTGTATAACACGAATGCGTAACTTTATTACGTCAGAATTTCAGAGTCAAAATGCTGAATCTGCAGATGTGTGGTACTGGTTGTGGCTGGTGTTGTTTTCAGTTCAGCGGGAGAAGCAAGAAGCTGCCAAGAAGCGATTGGAGGAGGCCAGACTTGCTGCTGAGAAGGCCGCAGCTGAAAGAGCGGCCGCTGAAAAGGAGGAGAAAGATAAAGACGAAGAAGGACAGAAATCGGAGCAGAAATCTTCGGAGGGAGATGATTCCAATAAGACAACGGAAGAGACTGCTATGGACACAGGCAGTGCGGTGGAGAAAGCCAGTGTTGAACGTAAAGACGATGACAGCAATAAGATGGCGAAAGAATCAAAGCAGTCGTCAGAGTCAAAGGAGGAGGTTGCAGGTAAAGATCTGTCATCAAGAACTGGATCAGCTGATGCTTTGAAGGCTGAGAAAGAAGCAACAGACAAGGCGCAGGTGATGGAAGAGCAAAGTGCAGCATCGCAAGAACAGAAACAAGATGAAGACGCTTCGGAGACCGGATCTCAGCATTCAAAACCGACCCACGATGATGAGATACCGTAAGCTAGCTTCTCTGCATTGTAGTCAGTAAACTGGAATTTCGTTTTTTAACTTAGAAAGTTACTTGTGGTGTGCCAATCACGATGAAATTGCATTACCATCCAACAACATATTACAGGAGTCACTAAACTGAGTTATAGTGGGAGTGATAAAATTCAGAGTTAGAAGCTAGGTAAATTTCGCCAAATATTGACCGGTTTTCACAATTCTTTCACTGACCCAGTCTGCTGAAAAGATGCATTGAAGATCGGACCACACTTTAAATACGTTGATCTATTACGTTGTGAACTGCATTTGGATAGAAATAGAAAACTAGCCACTGCACAAGATATTCATTAGTCATGTGGTTTACGAGCGTATATTATTATGCTAAGATTTGAAAGATATTCTACGGTATTGCCGGCAAGCCTTGCTGTACGCTTCTGTTCAGTCAGATCCAAGGTCTCACTGGTGAGCCAATCTTTCTTTCTTTCACCAACACACAGGTCTATACATCATGTGCTGATTTTCTGACATTTATACTTATTAAGATAGTGTACCTAGTTAAATGTTTCGTTGCTGATGTCATTTTGCCTATGGTGAACACGAAGGTCGTTCCACGGTGTTCTGGTTTGGTCTTTCTTATTATGCTAAGATTTGAAAGATACGAGTATGTGATAGTTTAATGACGGATGACGTTACTGTTAAGTTGTGTGTTCTGTTAGTGCAAAAAGACCAAGAAGATCTCTTTTCACCTTCGTTGATGAGAATGACTCCATCTGGACGTCGATTAGGTTTGAATGTAATCTTTGTAGTAAACGATCTTTGTAGAAATTATGATTTGTGATATTTCAGAAGTAGTTTTCCTATATTTTTGCAAATTGTTATCAGAAGTCACTTGTGAGGACTTGGCCTTGTGCAGAGTATGTGAGAAAATTTGCCACTTAGACAAAAATTGAGATTAGTAGTAGCAGCGACTCTAGTTATTTACAGTTTTTGCAGTGATGCTGTATCTGCGCACATCTTACACAGTTGAAGCAAGTGTATGTACTCCAAACTGTGATGTGCCTACTGTTGTTTTGTAGTACTTGCCATACAGTTGTTCTGTTTGCATTCAAAGCCGTGAGTAACTCGGCAAACCAATATTTTTTGTTACTATAGGAGCGGATCTGCGGTGACTTAGCATTCTTATGTCTGGTGTTGCCGACGTGATAACCGATTGGATGTGTTGATTCGTGGTATTATGAAGCACCCTGGTCCAGTTGCTGCTGCTGCTGCTGCTGCTGATGATGATGATGATGATGATGATGCTGATGATGAT
>Ga0209052_1000432_pt1 | contig 12787 bp, 8 predicted proteins | sample WorMetHEROISLAND_2_FD_187409 | JGI IMG/M metagenome (GOLD analysis project Ga0209052, IMG submission 187409) | Marine gutless worms symbiont microbial communities from Max Planck institute for Marine Microbiology, Germany - Olavius sp. 4 HERON... | ecosystem: Host-associated > Annelida >...
CACCGAGTACGATGCGTAATATTGTAAGCAAGAACATGTTAAACCGCTGTCTGGAGTTGGATAAGTGAGCGCTAAACGAACTTATACACTCCAAACAGTGGTTTAACCGAAATGTATTCCCCGCTGGCTGACAGTCGGACGTGTGGTCTACACTGTCGTTCGGTTGGCGACGCATGACTGCACCGCTGGGTTATCAACACGTTATCTCACTGTTTAAATCACACTCAGCTCGCACTCGTACTGTGTTTTCGCAACTTTCGCCTGCAGTCGTGCGTCATAGAGCAAACGACGCACGACGGTGTAGTCTGCGCCATCCGAGCGTGGTTTAAGTAAGATACTGCACTGTCTGCAGTGGTATAAGCTCGTACTGCGTACTCGCTTATCCACTGCAGCAGTGCAGTATCTAGTACAAACAGTATGGTAGACATAAGCTCTGCGAATGCCAGCATGGAATAAGTTAGTTTTATTATTTCGATAGTGGGAAATACGGCTAGATTTCACCACGTTAAAATACAAAGTGCACACGTAGAAGCAGCCTGAAAAGTACGTTTATTCAGTCCTTTTGTTGTCGAAGTCGGAACAGCTCGAAGCTTCGGCTAGACGACGGTCGGCGGGCGAATCATGACACGTGTGCGTCGTCGTCGCATCATCTGCAGCTGCTGCTGCTGCTGCTGCTGCTGCAACCGGCAGCCAGGCACTGCGCCGGCGACCAACGCACGGCACGACTGCTATCGATCGCCGACACTGCAGCGCTCGCCAGGGCCCTGCCTCCGCGCACTCGGCGCCGACGACTGTACGAGGGAGCGTGGAGGGAGGAGAGGACAGCGCACGCAGCGCTCAGACGAACATAAAGCACGGCAGGCCGGGCAGACTGACAGACGGTCGTTCGGCCACCGGGTGACGGACGCTGTATTATCATATTCCTGTGGCGTTGTGTTCGACCAGCGAACGGCGGCAGTCGTTACTAGTCTAGTCGCCGTGATTGCTGGATCTCTCTACCAAAAGGTGAGTTTTGCATTTGAGCTCTCGTAACAATGAGACAAGTGCTATTGGGATGTGATCGTGTTCGTCGAATGCTGCATTAGCTTGAAATTCGTCAGCGCGTTGGCGCTGTCCTAAACACAGAAGATGATCACACTCACTCACATTGCTTCTGCTGGCAACATTAACGAAAGCAGACTTTTTGAACGACAGCAACGTACTGAACGGAATGTACGCCCATACCGGTACTGCAACAGAATGAACAAACGAACAAACAATTACCTGTGTTTTAATAAAAGAAATCTTCTACATCAGTTATGTCATACAGTAATGCTACTGTGCATTTATTTCGTTCAAACAAAAGCACATACAATGTATGAACAGGACCGCAATCCACTGAACAACTACAGGCAATAGAGACTAGAGAAGACAATAAAGTATAAGGCGTGTGATCACGCGTTTTGTAAATTTGTGTAATCGATGTTCGTTGCTTGAGTTTGAAACTGTGTATAGTCAAGTGTTTTTCGATATGTTTCGTTACTGAAAACGTGGGAGTGGCACCAGAATGCAGTCGTGCTGTGCATCTTTCTTTTCTTTCTGTGTTGTTTCTTACATTGTCTACCGTCATCAATGAATTACAGATTATAGGCCTAGTGTGGTGACGCAGCCAGTAACTTAATAACTGGAGCAACTGCGACCCAAATTGCTGAGGGCCTCTTTCCAAAATGGAGCAGTATGACTTCTAGAAGGAAATAGGACGTCGGCGCGCCGCTAAGAATTACAGTATTTTGAATAAACTGTTTGTACCCTTGTTGTCGATGTCTGAGGCTTATCATGCACAGCAAAACCATATTGATCATGGTCGTTCTGCAAACCAAGTAAATGTTACCTCGACGTTTCCTCAACCCCACCCACGCCCTAATTGGCTGGGGAGGGAAATATCGTTTCGTTCATTATCACGACGTCTTTAGCGTGTTATTTTGGACGATTCTTCTATCACTTGCTGCGCTGTCGTCTGTTTTTTTTTCTGTCGAAAGTTTGTATCGGTACAAATTATGAGCGTGCAGTTTGATTTCGTTTGCACAGATTGATCCGTTTACGAGCCGTTTAGCTTGTGGTTTCTGAAGTTCAACAAAGCACGTGACATAGTGACGTCATGTCAGTCGTCTATCACGTGCTGTTGCTCGATGGCTCGAACTTTGAAGTCTCGCTTGAAGTGAGTCACGTCACGTTTTCTTTATTTCAGATTTTCAGCCGCCAGCTTCTTTATATAAAAGAATTACAAAGTGTCAAAATGTGATGTATTACCTGTACATGCATGACAATATAACAATACTGTAATGCGGTCTTCTTGGTTGTTGATTTACTGAAGTGGATTGTTTATGTTAGAAAAAAGCACAAGGTCAAGAACTTCTGGACAAAGTTTGCGAGAATTTGAATCTCCTAGAAAAGGATTATTTCTGCTGCTCGTACCGAGAAAATGACGTCAAGGTAGGCGTGATCACTGCCAATTATTGTTCTGAATATTTGATGGCGTTAATTGGGTAATTTGCAGAACAAAAAGTAATAAGACTAACTGGTCGGTATACAGAAAACAACAAACAGGTCAAAAGTGGCATCTGCTAATGTTTATGTCCATACTAGTATATTACGCAGTGGTCCATAAAAATTTCGCCACTTTTGTTGTACAGTTTTGGCAAAAGAACCGATTTTAATAATTTTTCACTGTTACATTAAGAGGTAAATTTTAGACGTCCTGTAAAAATCGGTCCATATTTACCAAAGTTATCATAAAAATAAATGTGGCACCTTTCTGTAGTTCACGGTGTATAACTGACGGTTAATTGGCTCATTTATTCCGTAGCAAATGTACTATACCGTAGCATTAACGGCATGAGTAGGAGTAGACCTATGGGCTTGCCAATTAGGATGCGCTATTTTCTTGGCCAAACCGCTGAGTGAGTACGTGATGACAAATATGCTGAATGCACTCTATCACACATGTCTGTTGAGTGTTTTTTACATTCATTGTCCGGGCATTATATCCCTTATTTTCGTGCACTGTGGGACACGTGAACCTACATGTATAGCAGGTGCGTGATGGAAGCCGTAGATCCATTAGTTGCGCACGTAACGTATTTTCTTATTGTTTATTCACAGAATAAATGAGCTGAACCTAGTTTGTGCAGTCTGTTGCTATATCGGAATGATTGTTATCGGGGACTGCGGTTATCGCTGTTGTTTGTTTTAGTTTTGGCTCAACAACAGCAAGCGGATTGCGAAGCAAGTGCGAAGTAAGTCAGCAGCTTATGATCACTTCTTCGCGTGCAATATGCGCCTGTGTAAGTGTAAGTAAGTAACTATTGAGTCATTAATGTCCGCACACAGCTCTGCGACGTGTGGGTTCGGCTCCGTTTTCTGTTCTCTGGTCAATCAGTGCTTAGGTTATGTCCATGCAAGTGTGACTATACAGTCACCTAGCGCTTCTACAACTTGCCGTCAACTTTCCAGTTCTTGCACCGCTAGCAAATGATCATCAAGCCTTGCTCAAGGCTAAGTACTGTCCGCGGGTAGCCGCAGCATCGTGCACGCAGAAAAACACAAAAAAACATGTGACCTTGACCTTTGACCTATGACCTTGAAATTTAACAGGGTTCTAGAGGTTGTCGAGATACGTGTGCGTGCAAAATTTCATCAAGCTAAGTGCAGCGGTTTATGAGTAAGCGATGCACTAGATTTCGGACAACTCTAGACTTTGATCGCTAATATCTCTGGAACGGATCAAGCAGTTGACAAACGGAAAACGGCGTTATCAACCACGATTTTTCCCACGTTCGACGAAACAATTTGAACTTTGGTCTACTAACGAAAAAAATGACTTTGACCTTTGACCTATGACCTAGAAATTCAATAGGGTTCTAGAGGTTGTCGAGATACCTTACCTTACCTTACTTTACTTTCGGGGCGGGCAGGTTATTACACCTGCCCAGCACTGAGGCCGCATCAGTTCAGCCCAACGCGCAACCCTGATGAAACCGTAGGCCACAGTAACCGGCTGTGAGGCCGTAGACGGCTATGAAGCCGAAAATTCACCAGTCACTTAGCACTGGTGACGTGTAGTATGGTAGTTCTTACCATATGGTCTACTCTTAGTTGACTCCTCACCTTCAGATTACAAATCCTTCGGGTCCCCGGCGCATAAACCGCACCACCACGTCAAGGTGGCAGACCACGGTGGGGTGTCGAGGTACCTGTTCGTGCAAAATTTCATTAAGCTGAGTGCAGCGGTTCATGAGTTATCGTGTATACAAACTTTTGCCATATCTCGCAGTGGTAAAAAATCCGAAAATCTGGTCCTCTGACCTTGACCTTTGACCTGTGACCTTGAAATTCTCTGGGTTTTTACCGGTTGTCAAGTTACATGTTCGTGCAAAATTTCATCGAGCTCAGTTTAGCAGTTTACGAGTTATCGTGGTCGAAAACAACGCGGTTGTCGCTACGGCGGGCAGTAATAAAGTCCAGGCTTGATCTAAATCACAGGCGAGCTAACTACTCAAACAAATGTACATGACCCTACAGGCTTAATTTGTGCCCGTACTTTCCTGTACGGCGTACCGGCCCGGCACTTACTTTGGAGGCTTTGGAGCCTTGCCGGTAGCAGTTCTTGTAAGTGTCACGATGGCGGTACGCTGTGCATTTACAAGGTTCAAAAATTCAAAATGACGCCAAAAAAACAAATAGCTACGCAGCATGTGCGTTTCTCGAGCTCAAAATGCACCGGAATTTATTTTCGGCCGTGGGCCCCTCCGGGAGAGCTCATGCCATTTTCCCAGATCCTTATAGTCGGATGGGGAGCGGTTACCCGCTTACCGTTCCCTACTTTCGTGACGCCTTCGGCGTCTCGATTGACAGTACCGCTACTGCTTTTTCTGTAAATTAAGCACGGTGTATAGACTAGGCTAATGATCGGCGTATAGGCCTAATGTGCTCTAATTGTTTGCTATCAGGTCCTATAAAATTTTGGACTGTGCTTGTAACAAATTTGTCAACTCATATATTTTAATTTACGTAGTTTATGCCATTTGGAGATTGCAATTCCGTTGGCTATTTGATCAGTTCCTGTTTTGCGTTCACAACTGCAAAATGCTTGCGTGTTGCAGCAGGGAATCAGACGCGTGTTAAGTTTTAAGTGTTAAGTGTTAAGTTTTAAGTGTTAAGTTTTAATGAAATCTTATTTTACTTTTAATTGCGAATATTCAGGTGACGTGAGCGTGTTTGCATTTGAAGTGAAATTCTATCCGCCTGATCCCGCCATTCTTCAAGAGGACATCACTAGGTTTGTGATTTCGGTGAATAATCCTTTCTCTCCTATGTCATAAGTCAAATGTTTGTTATTGTCAGTATTAAAGCCCTTTTGTCGTTTTATTTTATTTATTTACATTCTCTTAATATAAATTTAACTTGCTGAAACTAAGTTAAAACACGGGAACTCGTGACATCAAGCAAACTGTGAGACGTCAAGGCATAGCAGTCTGTCTCTCCCAGTTTTTATTACATAGGCTAACGTTACATAATTCTGTACAATGTGTTTTTTGTTTAGTTTAACATGCAGATATGATTATGTCTGTCAGGTATCATTTATGCTTACAACTTAGAAGAGACATCTTGACTGGCAAGTAAGTGGTATCGTGTCATTATAAATCGATTATAGCTATTCCTTTTACGTTAAATCTCTCTAGCGCAAGCAATTTCGCCTACAACTACCCATTTCTCCGTAGCGTAGTCAGTCTGTCTGTCGTCTGTCACATCCGTGCGCCCTGCTTAAACCGTTCGACGGATTCAAATGGTACACTTGTGGGTCCCGTGACACATTGTGTTAGATCCCTCACCCCGCACGGAAGGGTGAATTGGGGGGAGGGTTGAACCCCCAGCCAAAACTTGCACTTGCCTAGTTATGATTCACCAGGGGGCAGCACCGATCAGCGATTTCGCCTTTTACCGAATTACTTCGACCACTTGTTCCTCGTTCTCTCCAACAGAAAACGTTTATTTAGTGGTGATATCGTTCTGCCAAGAGGGAAGATTATCAGAACTGTTGTGTGCTACGCTAAGCGTCACAGTTGTACACAATCATGAACTGTGACCTGTCTTGGAGTTTTGTGCACTTGGTCTGTGTTTTGTGCTTTTGTATATTTTTATTTTTTAATTGTTTTGAGTGTGTTGTCAGTAAGCTACCAGTGCATTTGAATGTCTGGGAAGATTCTTCTCCAAAATGACCTATCATGTTTCGTGCGAAAAGCTAAAATCTAGTCACTCATGTTTGGGTAGTCCTACGTTGAATCGTGCTTTTTACATCATATATTAACGCAGTTTGTTCTAAAAAGATGGTATCAACTAAGAAAAGACTTATTAGCTAGTTCACGAAATGCCTGAAGTACGAGTTCTGGAAGTACGTGCTGCCTGATAATACATTTGTAGCTGATACTATTTTGTGCATCTGGTCTTAACTATAGATTGCTCCTTAATTGTTTTTAGTTTTTTTAGTTATTTAGTGCATTCAAGACGGTAAACATTTTTTTTCTGTAAAACAAACGTATTTCTCATAATTGCTGTTAAGTGCATTTTTAATTGTTATTCGCAAGTATAGGCAGAGTTTTACGCGCGACAGCACTCATTGTTTAGCGCTTACTACCTATCGTAATTCTGTTTGTCCTCCTGTCTGTCTGTCCTGATAGTCACGTCCCGAATTAAGCCCAGTAGAGATAGAGACTCCAGATTTTCGTAGTCTCTAGTTTATTGTGACCAAATTTCGTGCAGCTGGGTGAGGAGATTCTCCTCGAACGAGGTCGTCAAAGAGAGGTACCCCCTACGAAATCGTTATTTTGCCGCTATTAACTCGTCTAGCGTAAGAACGGTTGCAGATAGACACAGATTTGCTGCTTATCATAACAAGCACTGCTGACTAGCTTTCCGGGGGTATCAACATCGATGACCTTGAACGACCTTGAACCTTAAAAATAAGGGGTTTTAGTGAATTATTCGCGATTTCAGGCTACGACACACATTTCTAGAGTTAATCACGCCGAAATTACTGAAGATAGACCGAGAAAACTAGCGTATGAAATGCTCAGCATTAAACTTAGATTTTAACAGTGTAACTTTCGACCCACTAGATTTGAGGAGGCCTCCGTACGAGCGCATCAGATTTGGCTACCGCCTTCAAAACGCGCGATTTCTGCTACTGTCGTCTAGCATCAGAACGGTTGTAGATAGACACAGACTTGCTGCTTATCATAAAAGCTTTCCGGTGGTACCAATATCGATTATCATGAAAATAGCGTGCTTTTAGTGAATTCTTTCGCGATTATAGGCTGCATTTAAACAGTGAACTTTCGTCGAAATTACTGGAGATAGTCCAAGACAACCTGCGAACGAAATTGAACTGAAGCTGTCGCGCGTCTCATGAGCATTAGCTCAAATTCCTTGTTAATATTGGCCTACGCCTAAAATTGCTGACTTGTGGTATTCTATGATAATCGTTATTTCATTTTCCGTATGATCGTAGTAGTTGTCATCAATCATACTCGTTGTGTTATATTCTCGTGTGTATTCTTAAGTGTATGTATGAGAACGCATGTGTTCCACATCTCGTATCCCATTCCTTACGGACTCTCGGTCTGTAGTGGCCGCGCACTGAGTAGTAGTGACGCGAAGCGATCAACCGAAGTCTCCCGCTGTTGCGATTGTTCGCCAGAACGGTCTGTCCTCCGCTAGCTGCAGGGCCTCAGTCGCTGTAACACCCGTGTCACGGCATATCTGGTGGATCCAGGTGGTGGGTGGTCGACCACTGGCACGTCTCCACTCCTGCGAGGGCCAGTCACCATCCCTCATCTTGGTACAGATTCGAAGGATCTGGTTTGCCGGTACATCACTTCGAAGTCTGGCGACGTGACCAAACAGACCCAGTCTTCGTTTGCGGACGATGTATAAGACGTCGAACCTATCGTCTGTGACGCTCATGTTAATCTGGACAGACACTCTAATCGTTTTTGTCAGTTCCTTACTTACTTATTTATTTACTATGTGTGTGTCTGGCTGTAGGTTGCCTTGTTCATTCGTGACGCACGCCTTGCTCGGTTCCTACACGATCCAGTCGGAGTTTGGCGACTACAGCTTGGAAGAACACGGCACGGGAACCGAGTACATCAAGGACTTTCGCTTTGCACCGAATCAGACCGAAGAACTGCTGGAGAAGATTGCCGAGCTACATCGAACGCACAGGTCCAGTTTTGATGTTACGCTGTATTGCCGGTAAACATAAGGCTCACGGGGCGACGCTGATCTCCGTGTCGTCAGTCCTGCGAGACCAGGATACCCGGCTAGTGCATCGCGCGGTGTGCTTGCTTACGTCCTAGCTTTCGCTGGTACACATTGCGCCTATCCACGGAGGGATGGCCAGGTTGAGTTGACCTGGGTGGCTGGTTACATTCCGAGATGGTTTGCCCATCAGCTGACGGTCACCCATCCAAATACTAACCGGGCCATGCGTCGATTAACTTCGTTGATCAAGACAAGCGTGTTAACTACTACACTAAACCGCCACCATATGCTATACTGCACTTATCTCAAACTCACACTTGCAAGAAAGCTAAATGAAGTTTTCGTCATGTGGTTAATTGTTAGTTATTTCAGACTAATGTATCTTATCTTGTGCTGTAGTAAAGAAACATTTGATTTGAGCAAGTCGTTGTTTGTTGGCTGCAGAAACCAGACTCCAGCAGAAGCTGAGCTACATTACCTGGAAAACGCCAAGAAGCTTGCAATGTATGGAATGGATTTACATCAAGCAAAGGTAAATCATACGAACCATAGCATACGGGCAATAACTTATGTGAAAGCTTATGTTTTTTTTCATTCCTCTTTATTTATTGTAAATTATAATTATTTTATCCGTGCAAAAAAGGCTAGTTATCGGATTGGTGTAAATTGCAATCAAATATGTGCCAGGTATTCTAGTATCTAACTTGAAGCTACTTGTCAATTGACAAGCTCTGTTAATATTCACACTGTAACTGCTTGCTTGTTTTATTCCATCAACCATCTACATTTTTATATACATTATATATTTCAAATAGTAGAATATTGCTGTTGTCAGGATTCGGAAGGAGTCGAGATACTGTTGGGAGTGTGTTCAAGTGGGCTGCTGGTCTACAGAGATCGGCTGCGCATCAACCGATTCGCCTGGGGAAAAATACTGAAGATATCATACAAGCGAAATAACTTCTACATTAAAATCAGACCGGGAGAGGTACGTAAGACAAGAGAACACTGCTGTATTTACAGTCGCATCTTTCAGCATTTAGGAACACGTTTTTCGTTGTCTTTAAATTGTTCAGAATTTGGAAAATCAGCTAAAAGCAAAGAATACAATGTAGCGTACATAATTGCTCGTATATTTGTTCATTTTTTTAATAAGACGATATACCGAAGGTCTGTTGCGTAGGAGCTTGTCCCCAAGATTTCTGCTGAGATTACATGACAACAACGAAACCAAATTAATATGCACCATGACTAATAACTATGACTTCACGTATCACATAGTAAACCGCATATAATACCTGCAAAGAAGCTGCAGATAATGTCGATGTATTATGTTGGTGGATTTAGTGATCAACTAAATATCATATTGTTCATAATTTTTGTCAGTTTATTCAACCGTTCTTTATCATCTCCGCCAAAGTGAAGCAACGAAGGCGGTTGTGTTTTTAAGTCAGTCGGTTTATGTCAGGCGGATTATAGCCGTGAAGGGACAGAATAGATTTCGGCGGAGCGGCGATCCAGATTCTTTTGTGGATTCTGGGTCATCATCGAGGATTCTTTGCCATTGAGATATCATTAAGTCCTTTGTATTCGCCAGGTGGCAGCACCGTTCTCAGCAGAGGTTTGAGATCTCTGATTGTTTCTAGTTTAGATTGTCTGAAGACGTTGCGCTGTGGTTGCAGTTTGAACATTTTGAGAGTACGATTGGATTCAAGCTGTCCAGTCACCGCATGGCCAAACGACTGTGGAAGACCGCCGTCGAACATCATACTTTCTTCAGGTCGCTTTTCTGCATTAATATCCAACTATGACACACTCTGCGATAGGCTGCAACTACATCACCAGGCCCTATAATTTTAATCTCAGTTAATATACAGGGTGGGCCTAATTAAACAACACAAAGTTTCATCATTGCTTATTCAGTTTAGATGATATTGGCATCTTGCTGCTTTAAGTTGTTTGTATGTGTCAAAAAGCATTCGATTCTGTAGATGCGTTCATTTGTTACAAGCAAAAATGAAAGTTGGTGTCGCTAGTGTTGTAGCCTAACGCATGCATTATAAATTGGGTCAGTGAGGTGGGGACTTAAACGGTCATTTGATGGCCAGTCATGTCAGGATTATTCGTACCAGAAATTATCAAAATCTGATTATCCTTGTTCAAGTTATACTCGAGTCGACAATGTTGGGGATCCTTTTTGAGACACACTTGTTGGTCCAATGACACATTTTGTTACATTGGGTACCTAACCCTCAGAGGAAGGAGAGATTTGGGGAGTTGAACCACCAACAAAAACATACAATTACTTCCGACTTCCAAAAAATGATTTATGATTCTCCATGTGGCAGCATCGATCAGCAATTCCGCGTTTTACCGATCAACTTCGGTCCCAGTTTTATAAAATAATCGATACGGTAATTAACGGGTGTGGTGCATGGTTGCGGGTTGCAGGCTGCGTGAGCCGGAGCCAGTGCAGCAGGGACTGTTGTCAAAGCTAGGCGCCGGGTTCCAGTACTCAGGCAGGACGGAGTATCAGACTCGTCAAGCAGCGGCACTCATTGACCGACCAGCACCGGACTTTGACCGCACGATCAACAAACGATTCACCAACTCACGAAGCATCGACGGAGGTACGACTAGCCTAACTGCCGGTCTCACGTCTTCCTACGACAGTATCTTAAAGCTTAAAATGTGAAACGTTATCTATAACTCTCAATCGTAACCCATGTCGGAGACACGGAGCGTCACCTGCCATATGGGATCACACAATGTTACCTGCCACCCGATGCAGGTGAACGCGCCCCGCCTTAACTCCAGCCATACAGGTCGCTACTCGACTTACCTACCCTGGAGGGATAGAAGGCCGAGTTGACCTTGATGGTTGTTATATACCGAGATGGTTTACCTGTCCGCAGAGAGTTTACACCCATCCAAGTAGTAACCACTTGATAGCGACCCGACCGGGAGTCGAACTCACGACCTTTTGATCGTAAGTCCAGCTTCATGACCGTTACGCCACGAAGCCATCGCATCTTAGGCCGTAGTGATTGCATGTAAATAACTACAAACATATGTCGGCCCAGTGCCAACATACTATGCGGCCGTCCCCTGACCTTTGACCTTTTCAGCTAAAAAGTGGCACATCGGTTACTTCTGCCTTGCCGAACGTTCACACCATTTTTCGTTTCTCTCATCTCTGTATCTTTCCGTTTTCGAGTTAAGAGCCCGTACGGGACGGACAGACGGACGAACAGGCGAGATGCGTAATACGGCTTATTAGCATAGCCGCATAAAATGTTGCAAAACACTTTTGCATGCAAATGTTTCAAAACAGTTTAGCATCTTGAACACACTATTATTTATTTATTTATTATACGTTTTATACACATGTTAAGTCGTTCGTGATAGCAAGTGTTGGAGATTTTAAATTTTTATATGTGCTTAGGCGTAAAATGGAGCATTTATAACAAAGCTTTATTTTATACGCACGTAACTACTTCCTATCTTCAGCGTGTGTTCGAGCTGCTAAAATGCTCTGTAAGATTTTACACACGTTTTATTAAACGTGTAACCGCGGCCTTACGTACCTGCTCTGTACGGAGCTTGCAGCCGGAGTCGCATTTCTACCAAATGTACTAGATAATGTAGTATATTTGCTTCTGCTGCGGGTGAAGCTCTCTAGTAGGGCTACCGTGTCGAAAGTCGTCGGACTTTAGGCCTAATGGTGTTGCTATGTCCAGCATATCTGTCTGGAAAAGACTCGTCGTATCCTGGTAATAAGTAGACTCCGCCATAGGAATATAATGCAACCACAACTGTTTTTTTAGTCTTCTGGACACAACAGGAATATATGTAAAGTTTAAAGTATAGTAAGTAAGCAAGTTAGTTAGTAAGTAAGTAGGTTTTATTGTCTCAGCAGTGGAAAAATACTGAAAGACTGCATTACGTTAAAATCTACAACCTACAGTTTGCAGTATAGTTTGAATTCGTCACTTGCTTTCTTTCCGTTGTACAGACACAAAAACAGACATGTTGATGATTGGCTTGGTAAAAGCATTAATAGCCTACACACCACGAGAGCATCTTTCATTATTCTGTTCGTAACTACGATTTTCAGGACTTTCAGTAAATTTTTGAATATTCGTGTTCAAAATGTTGTGGGCTTAATTGTGATTTTTTTTCTGTCGTTGGCAGGATGTTTATTCTTGTTTATTTGTTTCAGTTATGTTGCGGTTTTGCTATAAAGTGGAAGGCTAAACTGTGGCTAAAAAGAACAGCGCAACGTTGAAAATTACTATTCTAGTGTCTAGTATTTTAATGTCGGTTTTCAGCAAACGTTCAAAATTGTCTCGCTTTAGTTTTACCGGTACTCTATTTGGTTTTCGAGATTCAGCAATTTTTAAGGTAGCCTTCAGGAATTCGTTTTTTTTCGGATATGATGAAGGCGGTGAAACGTGGCTATCAACCTACCTGTTGCCAGAGTATA
>Ga0209052_1000433_pt1 | contig 12781 bp, 9 predicted proteins | sample WorMetHEROISLAND_2_FD_187409 | JGI IMG/M metagenome (GOLD analysis project Ga0209052, IMG submission 187409) | Marine gutless worms symbiont microbial communities from Max Planck institute for Marine Microbiology, Germany - Olavius sp. 4 HERON... | ecosystem: Host-associated > Annelida >...
CTTTGAAAATACAATATTTGAGGCCGAAAATATCTTATTCCGGGAGAAATTTAGGGGAGAAATTGAAATTTTGAACATCCATATCTCCTCCGTCGGAAATTTGCAGCTGTCTGTCAGAAAATTGCAACTTTCTCCCCCCAAAACTGTTAACCGCACGACGCCACTGATTTTTTTTTGTGACATCATGTGTTCAGTTAGTAGTCATAAAATGGATGTTGGCCAATGCTGACGGTCACGTGGTTAGTCTCTGTGCACTGTGGTTTAGCGTTGCCGCGAGCACCGAGCAGGCTGGTCGCCGAGGAGTTGACGTCGACTAGCGTCAAGTTGGTCTGGTCTGCGACGGACACTAACACTGCTAGTAGCGGTGCGTCATCGTCCGCCAGTCCGTCCTTCGTCGTCCAGTACTTCGAGAAGTCCACCGGCGGCGGCGGTGACACAGAGCCACGCCGTGACGGTGACGTCCAGGAGGTGACAGACATCGCCGGCACCGAGTACACGGTGACGGGCCTGCGACCTCACACGCGCTACGAGTTCCGAGTGATTGCTGCCAATGTACTTGGACGAGGTACGCCGAGCAACCCGCTCCAGGTCACCACCGCCGAGCACGGTCAGTACAGCTCAACTCTCGTATCATTCTTTCTGCGCTCATCTATAAGCATTTATACGCTATACTATTGCAGTGTTTCAGTCTGCGCAAGAAGTTCATTTTTCTTGTACGTTATTTCAGCAATTAATTTGTGTAAGTTGCGTTTGTCAACTTCAGATAAACGAACACGATAATGAATATTAATGATGATGATGACGATTGACGCCAATGGTAACGTCTGTCATCGACCACAATAAATTATATAAATTCGTATACGGCATTATTAGCATATAAGAAAAAAATAATGGAGATCTAACTACAATTTTTTTATCTTTGTTTATTAAATTTTCAGCTTCGTTCTATCAGTAGCTGTTTATATTTTGTTCATTATGTTAAAGTATACACTTTGTTTCGTAGTTTTATTGTAGCTGTTTTCTGGAACTGGTTTTTCTCTATCGTGCGTGCATGGAAACTTTGTGCATGCTTATCGGCTGCATTGACTTTGCTTTTAATAGCTTTGTTTTCTTTCGTGTTATTTTCTACGTCACCATGTCGGCGGTTTAACGCTCTGATGCGTATACGGTGCGCAAGGTTCTTATACGTTTGCTGTTTTTTTTTGGTAGAAATTACAGTACGGTCTGATGTGATTCTGTAAGCTCAGCGTATAGCTGCATGCTAACGTCTACTGTGCTTCATTGTGTCGTCCAGTGTTTATAAAATATCATCATCATCAATTTATTTGGAATAAAACCAAACACAAATGGATTACAAAGATATCATCGCGTTGCGGTAAGTACGGTAGATATCGTTCTGATACGATGCTGCTTGTCGAATTCATTCATCTCGGTTTAACTCAATTTAGCTCTATACGAAGATATAAAAAAAACTACAGCGACTGCGGGGAGAGGTGAGGTCAGTTGATGGCTGATGGAATAGACCCGACTGACTGACTGACTGACTGACGCTTACTCGGCGACTAAATCCACCCACGAAGACTGCGGCACATACGAGTATACATCGGGCATCATCGATGATAGATGACTGCCTGACTGGTCAGCCAGCAGGCCGGCGTACAAGTCTCCCGGGATTGGCTGGATAACAATCAGCTCTTGGTTGTGATTTCTCGAACGAGACGACACGGTCTCCGTGGAATGTGAACATGAAATACCGGCGTGAACTTATTTAGTTGTTTTTTTTTTATTTTGCGGTCGATCATTTTTCATCAACTTTCAACAGAAACCCGCCCAGTAGCAGATAGCGTCTGATGTTCCAAAAATAAACCCGAACGGGGCAGACGTGTTGAAACGGTTCGTATTGAGTTCACTTCTCTTTAAAATAGGTTCGATTGAATGACGTATAAGACCACTTACTTACTACCACTGTACTGCCTTTTATTTCCACACGGCGTCAGCTTGCTGGCTGTGCGTGCCTGTATTAGCTGTGGTCACAATGACCATTCGTCCGTCAGTCATTCTATCACACGCTGGTGCCGTCTCAAAACGACGCAAGCAATTTGGCTACACTTTAATAACTTTTGGTATGCATGCTAACAGGCTTTGTTTAGTCACACAGTATAGACATCACTGCATAATGCGTATGTGATAGCGATTTGTTAGCGTAACAGATTAGAACAGAATGAAATGCTGGTTGATTTGATGCTGCAACTAATTCACACTGACGTTCGTTCATGCAGTTATCTGCAGTAATACACTAATCCTCATCCTACTAGTGAGTTGACTAGTCGCCGAGTGTTGCGCGGCTAACTAACCCGGCACGGCATGCGTGACGTCATCACGGCATGGGTCACGTGATCTGATCTGCTGCTGCCTGCAGTTCCTTCCGGTGCGCCGCTCAACGTGCTGGCACGTGCTCTCAGCGCCGACACAGTGCTCATTGAATGGTCGCCGCCGCGCCAGCCCAACGGCAACCTCCTGGTCTGTACAGTCTACACCGTCGTCCATAGAAACGTGCCACTTCTTCGTGGATTTCTACAATTCTTGTACCAGTGGAAATGGGAATTAATGTTCTATAGCGGAGTCACAAAATTTGTACAACTTTACCATAACTACATGTCTCCTCACTATCTGATAAAACTAAGACCACACAAAACAGCACATTTTAAGTCAGTCGTCACTGTATTTCATTACTCAACAGAAGAACGAATCGGTGTGTGAGATAAGTGAGCTTTTTATAAGACGTGTTCAGTATGTCCGCCTTGTTAGGAAATATCTTAGGAATTTTTGTAGCAAAAAAAATCGTTCATATTCCTGCAGTTCTTTGATCAAAATTTTATCTTCAAGACATATTTTATTTAAACTAAAGCAGACTCTCGTGACGTTTGATGTGACGTAGTTATGACGTCATCAACCGATTAAGAACCGCAATGAGTAATTGTAGACCATTATCCATTTCTGTTTGGATTGGTACAAGAAGTAGTTCATCACGAGACACAGAACTTATAGTCCAAAATGAAGTGGCACATCTTTATGGACCACGATGTATCTTCATTTGTCATCGTCATCATCATCAATAGTTGACAGCCGTATAGAATTCCCGCGCACTTCGATGATCTTTGTTCACTGTCTCGTCTACGGAGGTTGGTGACGGCCTAATCTGGTGGTAACATCGTTGGTCGCATTCGCATTCGACCAAGCTACCCGGGCCAACTCACCCTGGCCATTTGTCAGTGGGTAAGCAAAATGAGTACTGGCGATGGTTACGGTCACCGCTAGGGAAGAAACGGCGAGTTCTGCGTAACAGTACAGGGCATGTTACTGGGACTGCTCGTATAACTTGTTACAGAGTTATTTCATATTTTCATGATTCAATTCCCGACTGTTCTTGTCACATTTTCGGTATCTAATCAGCGACATTCTTCGCGCGACAGCTTTTCTCAACTGTTTGGCGAAGAAACCTAGTTTTTTTATTCTGTGACGTTTTTAACTCGTTGTTGTTACTAGTAGTTGTTAGTTGTCGCTGCTGTGATTTTTAACTCACTACGTCGCCTTAAATTTAGTTTTTTTTTGATTGATCGATTGATTGATTGAGCTGTTGTTATCGTACGCAGGGCTACCGCATCTACCAGGGCGGGTTGACGCCGGCGACGACATCCTGGCGGCCAGTTACAGTCAACGCTCGTCAGACTCAGAAGACAATCGTCGACTTGCGTCCTGACAACATGTATCAGTTCCAGATGTCAGCGTTCACCGGCGTCGGTGATGGACCGCTGTCAGACCCCGTCCAAGTCGTCCTTCGCTCCGCCGGTTCGCATTATACGTTTCTTCGTATAGTTTTCGTTTGTGATAGTTCAGGATACATACATACACAGACACATGGAAGGGATAAAAACTGCTGTGTAGGTAGTGATGTCACGTAAAGACGTTTGTGTAAAAGCAACATGCGCAGAACGGCATATCACTTCTTGTGCGACCAGTAAGCTATAGGCCTAGTCTGCTGCTTGGCTACGTAGCTCATTGGAAGGCAGATGTAACCCAGACATACTTTCACACAAATAGCGGTTACAAATACGCCTGAATGAATTATTTCGTAGTAAAAATTAATACAAAGAATAAATGATATGAGAGCTGGCCGTGCTGAGCGATGTGGTAATCTGCGGCGGGCTGCATGGTGCCCCTCGTTCAGATACATTCGCAGTGTAGTATACGTTAATATTTCGTCAACAGCAGCAACAACAACAACAACAACAACAATAATAATAATAATAATAAATATGTCAATATCTACCGAGAACAGCCGTGGTGACGATCTCATAATGACGATGATGATGACGTGTTTCATAGCTCCAGGTGCGCCGACTAACCTTCACGTTGAACCGATTTCATCCTCGTCGCTACGACTCACCTGGTCGCCTCCGCATGACGTCATTTCCGCTTCCGGTTACCGAGTCAACGGCTACGTCATCAGCTGCAGCGACTCCGATTTCCGGCAGACCGTCACGGCGACGGTGACGTCACCGGAAGTCACGTGGTATACAGTGGGCGGGCTGGCGGCTTACACGGCTTATCGCGTTCACGTGACCGTCAGATCAGCGCTAGGCGACGGACCGTCAACGCCAACTACATGGGCCCGAACTCTAGAGGCCGGTACGTTTCAACCGTCGCCAAGCTCGGCGATTAGTACAATCATCCACAGGCCCTTTACACTGAGATCTTACAGAACGCATTTGTCTTTCTGTTGTCACTGGCATGCAGTTAATACCTTCATTCTGGAAATTCATCGCTTTCAGCTTGAAATGCCAGCTTTAATTTTGAATTCTTGTAGAAGTACATTAGCATTTTGCAGCACTTTGGCCTATGAAATAAAATTGTAACATGTTTTATGTTATACTTAAGTAAGTAAGCAAGTGTAGTAGGTAGTAATTCAGTGCACATATCGGACGTCTATGCAGACGATTCTGATTTAATTTTAGCATGAAATTTCAACATATAAAGTTTTGCCTATTGTTTATGTGAAGTACAGAAAGTTGGTCAGCTGCTTGGCATATAAATACAGGACTGAAATGATTGTCTTTTGGCTAATTGTAGTCTTTATTTGTCATAAATAATCGAAATAACGAATATATACATAACGAAGCCATAACACAAATTTTAAAAGAATTGCTTCACCGTGAAGCTTCTAGCAGTTTATGTATCTACAGTATGTATATTCGTCTTCTCATGTAGTTTGTAGTTCTCAGTTCATGTGGTCATTCAGCGTGGTAGTAACATTGTTGGACACGTCAACGAAGTTACTCTACGTCGAGCCGGGTTACTACTGAGATCGGTGACCGTTTGTGGGTGTACCGTCCTGGCATTTAACCAAGCCACTCAGGCCATCTCAGCCTGGCCTTCCATCCGTGGGTACGGGTGATGAGTGCTACCGATGGCTAGGGTCACCGCTGTGATGAAACGGTGAGTCAACGCGACGTTAGTCAGACTCAGAAGACAATCGTTGATCTGCGTCCTGACAACATGACAGAACCCAACGCGTTCTGCTAGAGTCGCCTGTCGTCGAGAGATCGTCTACACACTTCAACCTGTCAACGTCTCTGCTTGACAACAGTCCGTACGACACAACGACTGCAAACGACTCCGTTACCCCATCCGTCACTCTTCTTCGTATCGGAAAAGAGCTGTAGGGCTACCACAATAACATGAAACGGCACGTTCTGCGTAGCAGTAGGTCCTGTTGCGAGGACTGCTGGCATAGGCCTACTGGTTCTTTATGTTTGCCAAAATTGAAACAACCGACAGCACGTTTTGCAAACTCTCTTGCCTCCATCTGCAGCTAAAAATTACAATTTAAGGGACAGAAGACACAATAGGCAGCTTCCTGACCTGATGTCCCATCTCACTGGCTGTAAGATTATTATGCATAGGTTCTTCTGTCAGAGTTATTGACTGTGTTGTTTTTATATGTCGTATATTTTTTTCGGATTGTTAATCGCGGTGTTTCAGTTGTCTTATTAAAGAAATATTTGCATTAGAGGTTTCTGGCGTTATGCGCTGTATAAATTTGCGTTTTACCTACTTAGTTAGTTACTTAATTATTTACTTACTATTTGATTTGACGTTGACGTTGACACACAGCTCCGAGTGCGGCGCCGCGTAAAGTGCAAGCTCGAGCAGTTAACTCATCGAGCGTTCTCGTGACGTGGTCGCGGCCTCTCGCTGCTCGGCAGAACGGCGTCATCAACGGCTACCGTCTGCAGTACGTCGCCACACGCCACGACGACGGCAGAGACCAGCAGACCAGCAGCGACGTGTTGTCAGTCATTGTACCCGGCCCCGAGCAATCGCACGTGCTCACTGGACTCGACCAGTGGACCCAATACAAGATCTGGATTGCTGCATCAACCAGCGCCGGAGAGGGACCTTTGTCGGATGTTATTGTTGTCCAGACCGATGAAGACGGTATGCCAGCGTCAGCTTCTATACTACAGTCTGTTGATTATGTTGACTGTCACACTTCTCTTGGATAGTAGCAAGAACTCAGCTTGCAAAAATCTAGTTCTTAGATGTTCCAGGGGAGACCCGCAGTGCAGCACGCATATATACCACCGCCCCGATCAGCCACAATAAGTCTACACCCTATAGCTCGTAAACTACTACTCATTTCCCATCCCGCTGACGGGTAGGAGGCTGAGTTGACCAGAGTGCTGCTGATGATGATGATGCTTGTGAGAAGGAAGTTGCCTCGTGGAGGCTGACTTTGTTCTTCTGCAGTCTACTTCATGTCCATGCGTTTTACTCTGCTATAGACGTCCAGAGTCTGACTTCAGTGCTTATCCTAGCTTGTAGTGGCACTATTGTAGTACTATCGTAGTGTAGAGCTACCGTAGTGTCATGTCAGTGCTTAGCCTAACATGTATTGTTGTGTGTGTCGCGGTTAGTTCTCGGTGAACCTCGTCGTCTGCGACTGGAAGCGATCAACTCGACGTCGGTGTTGGTCGCCTGGCGTCCGCCAGCTGAAGCCAAAAGGCGCGGCGTCATCCGTGGTTACCGAGTCGTCTACTCGCCGGCCACGGTCAACCGCAGCTCGACGCTGTCGCAAGCGTCATCGACGTCTGGAACGTCGTCAGCGGCGCACGTCCTCGACGTGTCTGACCCAGGCACGTGGCAGGCGGCGGTCACCGGGCTGCTGGCTAGTACCATGTACCAGTTCCAGGTCGCTGCTGTCGGTCGCAAGGGCGTCGGTGAACGCAGCAGACCTCGACGAGTCGTTACCAAGGGACAAGGTTGGCATCAAGTCCATCTTGCTTGTCTTCTATTGTTGCTGTGCATTTCGCCCGCTGTTTGTAGGCGGTGCCGGAGGCCTGTGTTTTATGTCTGCGCGCGTTCATTCGTGGTGGTTTTTTCGCGATATTTGGTGTGTATGTATTGATGGATGTTACCAACATTTTGTCGTCAGTGCAACGTGGGACGAAGATGAACTGATTACGATTCGAGGGCAGAAGGTCAAAGGTCAAAGTTACAGCGTGACTAAGTATGCTAAACAGCGGGCAGAGTCACAGAGATCTCTACGATCAAGTCACGTGTTCCACACAGTGTCTGAGTGTTGTTTCGTGTTACACGCTCTATTACGCTATAGAAATTCTTGCCAATGATGTCAACTTTTAAAGTCATTGTCCTTATGCTGGTTTTTGTCTTTCAAGTTTTTGTGAACATCACAGCAATGACACTGTTTGACTTAGCCACGGCATCAATAACATTGAGCAGTTATTGATAACTGTTGAAACTCTAATGACGACGCTGACACGTGTGTGTGTGCCCGAGTACAAGTAAATGCTACTGTGTGGGGACTTGAACAGGCAGATGACTTGACTTGTACTGTGCGGTCCATCGTAAATGTGTCGCCTTGCACGCGTCCTCGCAATTTCACACATGCACTCGGTTGTGTATGCCGTATCTGTATCCGTGCTTATGTTGTGGGCCCTTGCACATAGTTTGCATGGGTCCCCAATGTCGAGCAAAAATGCGTACAGTCCTCACAGAATGTACAGTTGAGCCAAAGCAAATGTGTGTGTGTGTGGTCTGCTAGTGCCGAGCGTTCCACGCGGACTGCGGCTAACAATCGTCCAGGAAGAGCCGCCAGTGATCGGCGCCTCGTGGCAGGTTCCGCGCCTGCCCCACGGCCTCCTCGTCGCATACCGACTGCGCTACGGCATCGACGGCGACGAACAACTTGCGCCGCCGGAAGTGCGACATCTGGACGCCGAGAAATACCGCTTCACGACCGGCTTCCTCGGTCAGTGCGCTATCATCATAGCATCACTTGAGCATCTTCTTTCCTGACCCGTTCTCCTACTTTGGCACCTTATTCGGCACATTCTCAGAGGCTGGTACTACAAGTAGTGCTGCCGTGTGGTGAAATACTGTTGGTGTTTGTCGTTGATTTCAGAGCGCGGTGTGGTCTACAAGTTTGAGCTGAGTGCTCGCAATGACATTGACTACGGAGACGTCGTCGTGCAGACAATACGAACGCCCGACGGAAGTGAGTGCACAGTGCTAGCCTATGACTGAATGGCAGTCAAACACGTTACTGTTAGTATGTAATTTGGTCGGGGAATTGTTTGGTATCGAGATCTGCCCGCTATCTATCTGGTCCCCTCCCTTTACTGCCAAAAGAATGTAAAACTCATCATCTTTGGAAAATCTTGTTTTACGTACAACAACTTTCTCAACGGTAGTAGGGACGCGACTGCATGCAGAGAGATGTCGCGTCCTAACATTACTTTGTTCTCTGCCTGCTGCCGAGGTCTATATGACCTGTAGTAATGCATCGTGGTGCGATGGTGCAAGCCTAGCGAGTCAGAACGTTTTTACGAAGCCCTCTGTTCACTATTTTCTATTTTCTTACTTCTTTTTTGTAGCCACGTCTAAAAGGCTTGAAAACGTCTTCAAAATCAAGCCAGTTTAAATGTTTTCTTAATACAACAATTGACAGACAGCGAGATATAAAAACAACACAGTCAATGAGATTGATGAAACAACATTCATATGATAAAATGCGGTCTGTAAGTTGCCTGTCTGTGCCTCAAGTTGGAGCTGCAAATGTTGTGTGTTTTAGTTATTCGTATAGCCACAGCTTGACTGCATGATCGTTGCTGGGCTGTTTCTCTGTGCGGAATCAGAGCCCTTGTAACCTTGTTCCATTGGCACTGCAGTGATGTATGTTAGTCCCAAGCCTTGGCCTTGCCCACGTGGCCTTGACCTTAGAGGTGCTAGAGGGTTGGTCTTGGCCACAAACTCAAGGCCAAACTTTTGGCGGACTGGCCTTTGGTATGCCTATACAACATTTACCTTTTGCCTCCATTGAGTAAATATTTCAAGATTCACTTATACTTGCTTATGATGGGCGCAGTAGTGTAACATGATAACTGTTATAACCGTCTAACTGTTCATTTGCTTCGTTTAGGTTTAGGTATGGACTAAGCGCTGCAAATAAAAAAATAGCCAGGTTTGCTGTGACGGCCTTGGTTTCAATGTTGCGTTGACTGTGCTGGCCCTGATTAACATCGATGTTCATTGGTTATGTGGTGTCGATGTGTCGCTGGTTTCAGTACCGTCCGGCGCGCCGCACAATTTCACGGCGACCAGCGCAAGTGCTACGAGCGTACGACTGCAGTGGGACCCGCCAGTCAAACGACATCGCAACGGCGAGATCGTTCTGTACGAGCTGCTCTACCACGACCGACTGAGCCCTGCCGACGACTGGACGACCAACACCAGCGACACGGACATGATCGTCGACGGACTGCAGCCGACCACCGACTACATCTTCCACATCCGCGCCTACACGAGCCAAGGACCGGGACCTTGGAGTAGTCAGCTGCCTTTCCGCACCACCAACGTCTTGCGTGAGTGTCGGCCGTCCGTACGTTTTTAAAGGTTAAAGGTTAACGGTCGTGTATGGGAAACCCCCATCGCAGAGCTACGGATCGTCACCTGTCGTATGGGATCACACAGTGTTACCTGCCACCCGACACCGGTGAACGCGCCCTGCCTTAGCACCAGCCAAGCAAGCAGGTCGGTACTCGATTTATCTACCCCGGAGGGATGGAAGGCTGAGTTGACTTTGATGGTTGGTTATATACCGAGATGGTTTACCTATCCGCAGACAGTCACCCATCCCAGAACCACCTGATATCGACCCGACCGGGTCTTGGATACATTGATACCTGTAAGTGAATCGACGTTTTCTCCAGGCTGTAGTCACAGTTCTCAAGAACTTCCCACCAAACTCAGACTGTTATGAATCTACGCTAGTAGCACGCGTACGGTTGTTTTATTTGCTTGTGCTGACTCAAAATGCGTTTGCACTGATGGCGGATATATATTCTGTCACACCCGCGCTACCGACGAGACCAGTAGCTATTTTGATGCGTTTGCATAACATACAGTACACACGTGCAGTGAGTGACTGCAGTCCATACACAGTACAGGCAAACCATCTCGGTATTATAACCAACCAACCAGGTCAACTCAGCCTTCCATCCCTGCAGGGTATAGGTAAATCGAGTACCGGTCTGCCTGGCTGGGGTTAAGGCAGCGGAAAGCGTAACAGTGTGTGATCCGATTTGATAGGTGATGCTACATAGGTAAATAGTAGTTTTATGAAGATTTTCAATACCAAATCCATGAATATTGTCAGTGAATGTCTGGATATGTTTGATCTGTTGCGGATTATATTGTGAAACGGAAGTGCAAATTCTTGACAGGATACATTAATAGCCAGAACTCCTTGTGCAATCTGCTCTGTAGAACTGCAAAGAAAGATTTAAGCAACATTTAGATGGACGCGGTGACATTTAGGCCTACTCATATTGCTTGTGACATTTTTTAAATTTTTTGTTCTTAGTTATGTTTAGTTAAGTTTATTTAAGTGTTCTCACTGCTATGTTATGGCGAAATAAAGATGTGTATAGGTCTGAGATGGAGTTGCCAATTGCCACGAAGAGCTGTACACATCTTATAACTTATTGAAAACCTTTGTGGTGGACCAGCCGTTCGTTGCGTTGGCTGTACTTGTGTTTATATGATCTTTTTCTTGCTAACTATCAATCAATCAAAACACATTTGTGTAGCGCCATATGTCACGAACGAATCAGAGGTGCCATTTGCGCCATGCTCGTATCATCGTATGAACGGCCTAAAACGCGAACAGTCGTTACGCAAAACCCCTTTTGCCATGTTGCTTAACCAATTACATAATTGCGTGTACGTTTTTATTCTTTTTGCCGAATATTTTCTACGTTTTTGTCCAGCCCTTGGCTGCAACAAAGAATTGATTGTTGTACAGCGTTGATATCGGCGCCGACGGATGTCGACGTGCGTCGCCTGTCGGTGTCGTCAGTCGAGGTGACGTGGAACCCGCCTGCGCTCCACGGCGTCGCCGGCTACAGAGTCGAGTACGCCGCTGTTGCTACTGACGACGATCAGCAGCGGCCGAGGTTCCTCGACACGGGGCCGTACAGCGTCGCACAGGTCGTCTGTCAGCAACGTCACGTCACTGTCACAGTCACTGTCACTAGTATCGTCATCACACGTCGTCGTCGTCTTTATCGTCGTCGTAGATTGTCTTAACATATACCTCAGTTACGTTGCACGCAGTACGCTGCAGTTCATACTAATGAATTAATCACTCTTCCTATAAATGTGTATAAGTTATAAGATTAAGATGAAGAAGGATTGTGAGTATAATTTGTGTTATTTTTTGTCATTCTTAAAAATTAGCCGTTGCAACGTTGACCATATTGATAGGTGTGAGAAAGGAGATATGCATGGGTTGAGAATTCGAGACTTACCGTTTTTGGATTCGTAAAAATTCGTGTATTTAACCAAATTTTTGAAATTCGTTCAGATTCGTTTTTGCACATCTCTAGTAACCAGAACTTTTGAAATTCGTGAAAATTCGTGAATTTATTTTTTTTTAATTCGTAAAATGCAAATTCTCAATCTATGGGGATATATTTAATACTCGACGTAACATCAGATCGTGTTTAAGCCTTCAAGAGCGAAGCAGCTAGTAACTAGCAATGGTGATTATTGTGCACAGGTGTCCGGGTTGGAGCCGCACGTGTCATACGCAGTCCGAGTTAAAGCTCTGTCTCCTGACGGGCGATTTGGAAACTTCTCCGAGTCTGTCTTCATCAGCCGAGTTGATGAAGGTATTCAGAACATCTGCTAACATCTGCTGGCCTAGTTAAACATTAGTCTTTCTGATTGGCAGCGAAGCTAAGTAAGTAAGTAAGTTAGTAGATTAATCTATCAGTAACACTAACAAATAATGTCATTGTTCCGTGTCGTCGTGTTGCTCATGACCAGTTTCATGTGTTCTCAAGAACAGTGGAGTGAAAGCAAACGAATTGTTCAACTCTCAGTAATTCAAGCTACTTTAGATCATAGTGTTTTACCTTAGGTTTTAATATCTTCAGTTTTATATCTAGCATTGCTACTTTTGTATTCGTCATACCGTATTGTATTGTATGATCCAGCCGATAGGCGGCAAGAACAATAAATTAGTGCGTGTGTGTGTGTGCATGCGTGTATTTGTGTGTTTTCTTGGGAGTTTTTTTTTCAATTTCAACATTTTAAACCACTGTTTCGATTAATGTTAGCTATCATTGGATAGCGTGAATTTTATTTCACATCATGTCATGTTTTCGCAATGAAAACAACGATGCTGATGCTGATG
>Ga0209052_1000434_pt1 | contig 12780 bp, 6 predicted proteins | sample WorMetHEROISLAND_2_FD_187409 | JGI IMG/M metagenome (GOLD analysis project Ga0209052, IMG submission 187409) | Marine gutless worms symbiont microbial communities from Max Planck institute for Marine Microbiology, Germany - Olavius sp. 4 HERON... | ecosystem: Host-associated > Annelida >...
TGCACAACAGTTTATCTTATTCTATATGTAACCAGGGCTTTACCGTATACAGCCGAGGCTGTCGACGCGCGACGCACGCTGTCTGTCGTGTGTGTAAAAGAATCAGCAAACCAAAATATCAGCAACAATAACAACACGATTGACGGAGTAGTGTCGGAGAGATGATGAAACGGCGTGTACGTTAAACCAATCAACAGCATCGCGACCAATGCATCCACACAATGATTAAATACGAAATCGCACTGACTGACTGACTGAGTGAGTTACCATGGTGACGAACTGTCCCGCAGCAGCAGCAGACGACGCAGTGTGGAATATGACTCCAGAAGACGCGCCGGCGCCAGGCTGTAAGATAGCTCCAGCAGGCTGCTTCACGGCGGCCCCACTCTCGTACATCTGAACCGCATACAAATTACAATGAAAGATGGTATGCTCTAGCTATACAGTCTTTGCTACAGTTGCTCCAAACCAGTTGTGTGTTTTTACATTATAACGAGCAACAGATCGGGTGGGTTAACTTATGTCGCTTCACTGTACCGACTGTAACTACAAAAATATGTTGGCCCAGTGCCGACGTATTATGCGGCCGTCCCCTGAACTTTGACCCACTGACCCATTGAGCTGAAAATCGGCATAGCGGTTACTCCTGCCCTGAGCAACGTTCACACCGATTTTGGTTTATGTACGTTTTTTGTCGCTACGGGACGGACAGACAGACGGACGGGCATGACCTTAATGCGACCTGTTACAGGACAGCCGCGTAACAACCCACGCATGCAGATATGCTCTAAGAGGTACTAAATATTCACCAGTGGAATGACGGTTTGTGGAATGCAGCCGAGCGACTGAAGCGAAGCAGCTTGTAGTGCTAGGTTCTTGTAGATCAAATTCTGCCTTCCGTTCTGCAAGAGGATCTCCTTGAGGTGTTGAGGAGGGTGCAGATACTTGCACGGCGGCTCTTTACGTTGACATTTGCCCTACACACGCATAGCGTACACTCTATCAGTCAAGTGTCATACCTCTTATACAACTACAGTATTAATAATCAGTCGCTTTTTCTTTAACCGGCCAACTTCCCTAAATCTATTTCGAAGTAGGCAGCATTACGTGTCCTGTACGTCCCTCTGTCCGTCTGCCGTGTGTTTCCGTAGGGCTCCTCACTCGAAAACAAAACGCGTAAACTAAAACCAAACTTGGCGTGAATGTTCCCCGGAGCAGAAGTGACTGTTACGTCAATTTGTCACCGTCAAAATCCTCACGAAAAAAAATTAACCTAGGATTTATTATATCAAAAATCCGGACACACGCATACATAACGTAATCAAGGTCTGTACAGCGGGTGACCTAATTTACTGTCAACGCCTGAGACGCAGCAACTGGACGGACGGTTGCATAACTTGTCGCATTTTAGGGCGGCAAAGATGTCACTCAGCATGTGTCAGTTGTATACGCATACATACAGAATTAGTCAGCTTCAGCAGCAGCAGCAGCCGCAGCTGATAAGCAATGACGTCACCGGAGACACAGCGACTGCAAATGCTAAACAAATCGCTCACGTGTTGGTACAAAGTCGTAAGTGCGTACTGTGCGTTCACTACAGAAACCGAGATAATCGCAAAAAAACGTACTTCGTGCTGTAAACCGCATTTTGTTACAGAATTAAATATTTCAGTATTATAAAAATCATACAGTGTATTACTCGGAAAGTATAGCTGTCCATGGTAAATAATTATGCTTATTAAATAACACGTTTAAAACGCGATTGTCGCTGCCTTTTACCACGAACGGCGTTGACAGGAAAGAAAGCTGTTGAACATGAAGTTGTATCATCAGACTCACAATAATCAGCGGCGTGTTACTTTCACGCGACGAGTTATGACTGTCGTTGTCAAGCAAAGATTTCTATACGGAGGGACGAGGATGAAAAGTCTCCTCGAGAAAAACAACAGCACTGGTTGAGACAGCTGCTTGTGTAGTTGTTAGATATGACAACCGATGTGTGACAGGACGGGCTTCTGAACGAGATGCTGTAGTCTAGCGCCTCGCAACGTTGCTGGAATGCAATCCGTGGTCGGTCGGCGCGCACTGACTATCGAGTCTCAGCGTGGCGCAAGTGATGATAGCGTGTGATGCAATCATAACTCCCTCTGTCTCTCTGTCAGCCTGTCTAGCTGTCTCGAGCACACAGACACGCAGACAGACCGGCCGGGAAAGACACCGACATGCTATACAGCCTGACCGCAATGACACTTAGACCACACATCGATCACACTGTCCGTCTATACACCACACCTAGCTCCGCTCCGTCTGCATGCAGCATCCCCGCACTTCAGCAGTTTCTACCAACCGGCACTGCCGCTTTCCGTGCTTATCTACTTACTTACTTACTGCCTGTCCAAGTAGTTTTAGAAATCTTAATGACTAACTTTCATATTCGTGTTTGTTCAATTTAATGTTTAATGCTATCACGTTAACGATGCAAATACACTGTATCATTTCAAATGGTAACGGTTACTTCAAATTGAAGTTTAAGTAGCCTAGAAGGCTACCGTATATATGTATACCGTGTATACCGTATACCGGTATACCGTTGTATACCGTAAAGGTATACAACTTTGGTGGTTTAATTTGCCCAGCTCAGGGAAAGACCTTCGCGTGGCGCCGTGGAACCCTGGTCCAACTTAGAGACAGTTTGTCTCGATCTATCCCTGTTCGTGGTCCATTTTGTGGAAGGCCCTTTGAACTTATGATGGTAAAATGGTGTGTATAAATTAGGGCCCCTAAAAAGTCCACAGATAACATTAGTGTATGTAATAATTCTGTACGTAGGTTAAAATAAGACTGCCCAACGTATGTGTGAAGTTGTGTATTCTGATGGCTCTGACAAAGAGCGTGAATTGATAGTCAAGTGACTGCGCGCAAACCTTGATGGAGTCGAAGCAGCACATGACGCGGCCGTTCTGGACGTCGACGTGGGGCGGTGGATGTGCGTACTTGCACTCGTCGTCTGACCGTGAACACTTGCTACGAGCGAACTCACGACACACTTCCAGCGTCAACCACCGAGAGTCCTTACCCGACGATGAGCCGACGACTAGTGGAAGCACCGGAGCGCTGGGACCGGCGTTCACAAGGGCCATGGCGTTCAGGTGAGGTGGCTCAACATATGTCAGTGTCGAGCGAGTGTTATTCGGCGACTGAAGTTAGGATCAGCTGATGTTTGTTTGTCGACCGTTGGTCTTCGAACACCACATCTCCTACATCTAACACGATCATCACCAGACGCGTGTACTCAAAATCGCGCCTGTTGCTACATGTAGGCAGGGTCAATAAAAATTGGGGAAAAATTTGGAGCAGACGTAAATGTTGCATCGTCTCTCAATTGTTTTCCTTTGCTACACTGCATGTAGTGAAATAAAACTGTTAGAAAACTATGTAGCTAAGGTTAGTAATCAACGAAGTTATCACATCGTTTCTTTGCACATAAAAATGGAATTTAACGAACAAGCACAGAACTAGCTCGTTCTAGCGCTGCCTATGACAAGAACTTGGTGGCATTCTTTTTGACTCAGAGTCTAAGTTTATTCTCGCACTTCGAATATGCACTGTACCGTGATGTGCATTGCTGCATAATCAATGAACAAAATCTCCTATGACTTCTTACGTCTCACATGCCGGCAACAACGCTACGGACCTGACACACGAACAGTATCGGTGTTAGTCTGTGACTCATGCTCAGTTCCAGACTAGCCTAGGCCTACACATGTACAGTATAGGCCTACTGTATACAAATGTGGCAGTGGCCTATACTAGGCTTATACGTCGCCATGGCAACGGGACGCTGGAAAGCTGCAGTGACTGAGCTGTAGGGGCGGTTTTGTCTGTTCAATGTAACGGATGTTGTCAACCATGTACCACTCGAGAGTTATCCCACTCTGACTCTCAGCGGCACATAACCTACATGCGCTTAACCCCTCAGACGTTTTAAACACGTTACCCAGCAGGCGAAGTGACTATCATGATTGACTTATCGACCACTATAGTGACAATGCGGCCGTCTTAATAGGCCGCATTATGGGTCTTGCTCGTACGTACTTCTGCCGGTCTGTTCCCCAAGGGCTCCTAACTCGAACACGAAAATTGATATGAACATTATCCAGGGGTATATGCCAATTTTCAGCTGAAAAGGTTAAAGATCTAGGTCATCGGACGTTAAAAACCTGCTGAAAACGACGCATAAGTCGCGTCAATGAGCCAACACAGGCACACCAGGCGCAGCGCTTAGCTACAGGCAATGTAAATGTCGACTTTACATTGACGTTAAATGCTGTATAATACGGGACGACGCCAAAACCACATTTCAAAATGCTTTCGGTTCCCTTGATGTATACATTTCTGCCGCATAACACCGTGTATGTCCTAACCATGTAGTGAGATCTTGTCTCTCAATGGCACACTTCGCTAATAATTACTGTCCGCGGTAGCGACGGACAGTATTGTTTTCGTCGGAGTTTTTTTTTCTCTGTTACCACAATAACTCATGACCGCTGCAGTTAGCTTGATGAAATTTTGCATGAACATGTATCTTGACAACCGCTCGAAACCCAGAGAATTTCAAGGACGTAGGTCAAGGCCAAAGGACTATATGTGCGAAAAATCGTAGTTCATAACGCCGTCTACCGCTTGACGATTGCTTGATCCGTTCCAGAGATATTCGCGATCAAAGTCTAGAGTTGTCCGAAATCTAGTGCACTGTTGATAAGTCATGAACCGCTACTTGATGAAATTTTGCACCCACATGATAACCGCATACGGTTAACTGTATACGGTAAAGCCCTGGTTACATATAGAATAAGATAAACTGTTGTGCAGGTGTTTTATCTATACGCATTCCACATGTAACCATGCTCTGTTTCTAACATGCAAGCACGATTGTGCTAGGAAAAATTTTGCAAGCGCTGTGCACGGCTTTTGGCGACTTAAGCAAATACATTTGTGCAACATATGTGACTGAAGAAAACTCACGACTGTTGGCTAAGGTAAAAAGTTCGCTAGAGGTGAACGATAAACTTGATCTGGGGCTTTTATCTAGAGACAACATCTAGAAACCTTCTGAATTTCAAGGTCATAGGTTAAAGGTGAAGGTCACATGGGATTTTGTTTGTTTGTTTTTGTGTGCATGATGCTGCGGCTACCGCGGACATGATTGTTTGTTACAGGCAATTATAAGTAATAGCGAGCAACGCCATTATTCTTTTTTTTCTGGTAAATGTTCTTAATTTTTCGATGGCTATTGGATGTCTAACTTCTGTATGGCATTTACACAGTTCACTCGACAATTTTTTTTGAGCACGTAAATTCTCTGGCTTGTTGCAATTTATCCAGTTTGTTTTTCGTCCACATGTAGGCCTACATTTTTATAACTTTGCAACTTAATCCGTTTTCCGTGTTTTTCATGATACTTGATGTTACACCCGACACAAGCAGCTGACTGTATGTAGCTCGAACGAATAAGCGTTGCAATCCCAGACCACTCCTCGGCGAATTTTTTCTGCCATGCCTCTGGCCGTATACCGTACACGTGGTCCAAGAAGGGTTAAAGTAAGCGAGAAATCAGATCGGCGGTGGAAACAATTTGAGTACAGTTTAGCGACGCCGGCGACATCCTGTCGACGAACTGTGCAGGACAGTGCTTTCGTCTGAGGCTGTAGGCTACTGTAGTCTAATCCTGTCTCGAAAACGACTAACAGTGTCCGCATGACCGAAGTAATTTTTGACAAAGACAACCAGTCTTTTTAGCATTGCATACGCGCGTGTACACCGGCTGTCGATGTTAACCACAGGCCACAGATAAACTAACTTTTATTTCATTGTGCGGCCGTTCTATTGGGATCTTCTCCGTACGTCTAGGACGGTCTGTCTAAGGAAGTAAGTAAGTAAGTAAAACGTGGACTTCTAGAGCGCATAACGTTGAAAATAACCTCTAATACCTCTAATGTCTGTTATGAACGGTCTTCTGACTCGAAAACGAAAAGGAGCAAAAACAAACAAAATTGATGTGAACGCTCCTCGTGGAAAGAGTGACCGGTGTGCCAGGTTTTAGCTCAAAGGTCAAAAGTCAAAGTTAAGGTCAAGGTTTCGCACTGTAGTGCATAGCTAGGCGGACGGCCGCACAATGTGTCGGCACTCGGCCGACATATATTGGTTGCAGGGAAAGACCCTCCACTAACAGGGGTCCTCAGCTTCTTTTTACTCTGGCACTGAAACCGCATCAACACTGCCCTTCTGACTGGGTTGCTTACTGGCTTCTCGTATCCCCGGCCGCAGTATTGGGTCGATTGGTGGGCATCGGTGCAATCATGCGTGGAGCGTGGCGGCGCATGAGCAGTTGGCTTAATCATAACTGGCAGCATAGAAGCGGGGGACTCAAACTCATTCGGGAGCCTGGGAGGGAAGGGACTGCAGGTGCTCTCTGCCAACTGTTATGATTTATCGATGACGTGCAACGGCGCAGTTTAATCAGCACCCAATTAACGTCAACTACTATGCATGCCCCGCCAGCCCGGTATTAATACGGCCCACGCATAGCTAACCAAACATATTCCTTGAATGTCGACTACGGTAATACACTTAATATTCAATTACAATTTATTATAGCGACATTTGTCATAACTGCGTGGACATCATGTACAATAACATCTAAACTATGAGTTACTTTATTCTTTGATTATAAAAAGCCCCTCTGCCACCCGCAGTGCCACAGAAATATGAGCATAATTTTTTTATGTTGACCTCGTTATCGTGACTTTTGACAATTTTTGCGAAATATGGCACTTAGTGGGGGGTAACATAACCTATCTAATCATTCTAATGTACGCCCAATCGTCACGGACGGCGGGCGCCCACAAAATTTGAGTTAAGGGGCATCAGCTTAAATTTCGTTGTGAGTTTTTGGTGAGTAAGCAACGAGCCCCATAAAACCGCTATAGGGTTTTGAGAACTGCTGTAAGCCCCGCAAGCTCCCCGCGAGATATCCTGGGCGGAACTCCGGCCAAATCAATCAATCAATCAAGTTTTATTTCAGACAGAAAACGTCCATAGTAGGCCTACATAGGTAAAATAATAAAAGCAATAAAAGCAATAAAACAGTGGTAAAAGCAACAAATACGAACTTGATGCATGTAGACATCACAAAACATTTTTGGTCGAAGGATAATCAGATATTTTTTTCAGGAAAAACGGATATTCACATTTTACAGAATCTATTATTCAAAAGAAGTTTCAGGACAATTAATATTGGTGTCCGCCCTCCACATCAATGTGTGCGCTTACGCCAACACGTTACAGCGCATTTTGCGCTGAAGCTTCGTGAAATGCGCAGACTTAACACTTTTGACCTCATGACAGTGAAATGGCAGTTCGAGATACGCGCGCTATTTGGAATCTATACGTACAAATTTGACCTTCATAAGCTGTTCAGTTCTCTGACTGAGAGGCCAAATGTCAAAAGTGTATATATCCTTGACCTTTCAACTCAGCAAGTCACCAGTAAGCCTATAATGACATCGTATGTCGAGGCAACACTGTTACCCCGAAGTTTCAATCGAAACGTCTCGAAAGAGTTGAGCTGTTTTATGCAACGAACCTTGGTCATGCGAGTATGCAAAGGTGTATGAGGTTGAAATCCGATGGGGGATAAATTTTTAAGAACTTAAAGGACTGTGTGCACTTTATGCCGTGAAAGGCACTCGGCGGCCACGTTCTGTTCGGACCCGCCAAGAAGTTTACAACGCTCCTCAGACCTCCCACGCAGCTGGAAGCCTGGCTTAACCTACGGAGTGAGAAAAATAAGGAAATAAGGTGATGAAAAGGAAGAAAGCAAAAGATAAAGTACAGAAAAAAAGCAAAATAAGATAGCTGACTGAACCCGAGTTGTGAAATTCTGCGTACGCTAATGCATGGTCTATACGAGATATATTTCCTTTCTATGCTAAGCTCGCTGCCATATTCTTACTTTACTAATTACTATATAATTATTGTTAGCTTACCTTCACATCAGTCACTCACACCTAATCTACCCCGATTACTGTAAAAAAAACTTCCCCGTTCTGCATAAATTTATCGCTGAATTCTTTTTTTTCAGCCACAACAGTTGCAACGCTAAAAATAAATGTGAACTGCTGAAAACAGTTCATACACGGCCTCACGGCGTCACCGTGGTAGCGTCCTACCTGTGCGAAGTTCTGTAATCAGCGCGGTGAACAGGTAAACAGCGATGCCACAAACAAGCAGATTAATGCAAGAATACATCAGTCACGACTGAGTGGATTCAGCAGCAGTGCCAGGCAGCACAACCACCCACCATGCTGACCACCCATGCAGCCACAGGCGCCGACTTCTAAACAGCACTGTGGGGGCGCGACATAAGGTGGATGGCACAAGACCCAAGGTCGTGTGCCATGGCCTAAGTTGTATACAGTACTCTGTAGTAACAGACTATCAGTAATAATATCCTTCCTATCCTATACGGTTCTTTCTTTCTTTCACTCCCCTCCTCCTCCCGTTTCCCCTCTTCTCTGTTTCTCCTCCCTTCCCTCATTTTCACCCCCTAAATCCAGCTACGGGATCCGGGGATTGCTGTAAGCTTCTCCAGCGCAGTAAAAATACAAACGTGTCGTTGTGCGAGCAAACAACGTGTGCGCGGTTTCAGTCTGATAATGTACGAAAAATCGTCTGACCGCCAAACGATTTTTATTCATTTTCAGACAGAAATAGCGCACGTTTTTTTTTCATTTGTACAATGACACATGTTGTATTTTTGCTGTTCAGTTTGGTCGCGTAAAACGGAGATTTGCGTTAAGATTGAACTAGATGCGGAGACGCAAAAAGTCGGTTTCTATTCTACGGCTGCAAAAATCTTCAGGAATCAAACGCTTGTTGTGGCGTTGACACAAGTTTTTGACCGTGGGGGCGCGATCGCCCGCATGGAGTCTGCATGCCTATGCAGCCAGCACGCACGCAGGTCGACTGATCGATCCCATCTCCTCACCCGACGACGCATCATCAGCTTATTCATCGATCAACGACCGACCGTCCGACCACCAGTCAATCACAGCCTTATGCAGATCAGATCACCATCATACGTCTCCACATCAAATATTCATCGGTAATTAATCGATGCGCGCGCCGCCGCACGGTACAACACCAATATAATTATTGCAATGCGTGTACATAGCGGCCCTATAAGCCGTATTACCGTATAGGTAATATATAAATCGTCTGCATACATTGGGGACAATATAGGTAATGATAAATCGTGTATTATTATAATCAGCGGCGAGTCATATCAATGGTGCGCAAAATTTGGCCCGCGGGTCACATCCTGCCCGCAACTATAGGCCTAGTTGTTGTGTGGCCCGCGACCTACATGAGAACCACTGCATTAAGGTAGTGTTGCATGAAAATGTTTGAAAATATTAAATTATCCTTTCACTGTGACACGTAAATTAGGCTATGTCAAATTTGTTTTCGGTCGAACTCCCGCGGGAAGCTCACGACGCTTTTCCGGCTCAACCACTGGCTATAGAGCCAAATGTGTCATCTCTTTGAATAATATTACACTGCAGTATGAAAGCAACATCAATTAACTCGTTTTATGAACATCTTTATTCGCCAAAACAGGCAGCAAGACAGACAGATGACAGATTATATACACACGGAAAAGAAGTACACACAACAATAAACTCACAAAAATGCATACTAATATAGAACATAGTCCTGAAAGGCTGTTTTATATTTATCTATGTGCTGCATTTTAATAAGATCTATATTCGCCACTTAGACAGAACCTAGAATGAGAATGATAAACAAACACAACGTAGGAATGGACAGACAATACAGCGAATACTTTATCATAACAGTAATGAAAACATCTGTTGCTACAACGTTGAGTTACGGTAACATTTAGAGTCCGTGACTCCGTCTGATCCCCGGTGGCTTTAGAAAAGACGCGTTACCTCTATGGGCACAAGTTAACAGCTGACACAGCCTGGCATTATTGCATTAACCGTAGAAATAAATGTTTAATTCAATGGACAATGGTGACAGAAATTATATGAAACTACACACAACCGCGGTGCGTTTAGCTCGGGATGGACAGATTGCTACTGGAATGGTTACTTATTTATTTTTTTTATTTATTTAATCTTCAGTAGCAGGCTCGAATTGAAGTTACTCAATCAGTTCAGTTTCTTCCACGACAACATAATGTCGCGCCGTCTATAACAACAAAATTATGACTGCTGCGCTTGTGCATGGTAACTGCGTAGGCCTACGAACATCAGAACATCTCCGTCTCACCTCGGAGTGGTCCGTACCAGGAACTCCCGGGTTCGGCGATAGTCGCCTGTCGCCTCGAAGACAAGGTGAACTCCCAGAGACTGTCTTACTCGACACGTAACGGTTGTTTAGACGCTGCAACGTAGCCTAATTGAGTCGCTGTCTGCATTCGGATCAGAAAGCAACGCGCACCGTCGCACGTCGCTGCAGTGCGTGCAGGTCGATATGACTCGATTCTCAATCAGTTCGTGGCCTGCTGTACTTTGAAGCGGTCGCCAGCTCAGACTGGGGCCGATAGTCGTTACCATTCCGGTTCATACACAGGCCCCTATATTATATATAGGCCTCCATAACTGTGACTGTTAACTGCACTGCGATTATGCGACGAACCATATTACAGTGTACTTTCGACACTAAGTTTAAAACTGCGGGTGTTTAATCAGCTACATCGCAGTGTCAAATAAATGTAGAAAACTTAATATGAATATTGAGCACGATTTGGGTCTGACCTTAGTCAAAAATTTGCATTTCAAATTGTGGCCAAACTGTTACGGAATGGTTACTACTACAGAGAGTCTACAAAAACCATCGCCGACCTTATACAACATTCCCTTCTGGCAAATCAATAAACTACATGTTCATACGGATGTCGCCTTATGCCAATTGACTATAGACTTTTTTAATTATTTTATTCATTCTATAGGTTTGCTGTGCATTAACGAGCATTTTAGGAACAATAGCATTAAAGTGCGGTTTTCGAAATAAGCAAATTAATAAACCCACACAACGCAATGGTAGGCTAAAACATTAGCTTACAGTGACCAGGACTAACATAGCCTCTTTCTGAGGAAAGCAAAAGCAGGAATATTTATCGACAACAGTTAAAGTGCTTGTAGAAAGTGGAAAAAAATATTCCGTTCTCCAAAGCACCTGCATGCATGGAGATCATATTACAATTTAGCAGTAAAATGATACAACATATCATTCCGTTAGAGTATTTCGGAAGTTATACACTTGTGGCAAATTTAGTGATAACTTGCAATGGGCTATAGAAGTGGCCAAATCCTGGGCCCCATGCAGCCAGTTAGTAAAATACCTTTCATAAGCTGAAATGAGTAGGCCTATAGGTTTGGCCTGCAAGTAAACATAGGCTACACTGTGAGCGGCGTTTTTAATGTCCGGACGCTGTAGTTGCAGTCGATAATAACGTGCCCAACTATAACGGCAGCGATCTGTTTTGTAAAGTGGGGTGAAAAGTATATCGCCGAGGATCACAATGTTATTAAATTATGCTACCAATCAATGAATTAATCAGTCAGTTAAAACACATTATACAGCGCCATTATGTTGCGAACGAATCAAAGGCGCATAATCCGATCAAAATCCTATCGACACGTCTGTTAAATTTAACGTTGTCCGGAAAAACATTTTGGGCGAAAATTAAACTGCAGACTGTGGCTTAAAGGCTTTTATGCGTTAATTATCCGACCAGAATTTTTCTGTAGTGATTAATATGTACGGTAGGTTAAGTTGCTTAATATGAACTTCAAAATTTGAATAATTTCACAATTTGTCAAGGAAATCTTGGAGTATCGAACCAATGAGTCTGATTGACACCCTGTTGACCAAATCTTGGAGTGTCATCATGACACATGTATGAGAGCCCCAGGATCGCCGCTACGATTATAACACAACTGTAAAAACGTCACATAATGTTTATTAGCTATAAGGTCAGATATACTAAGATAGGCCCTAACTAACAGTAGGCAGCGCATTGATGATCACAGCTGCATGCACGCCATGCATGCAGCCGATATTATAGGCCTACTCCTACTGATTATACACACGTATTATACCGGTATAGGCCTTGCAGCCAGGTACGCGTGCAGAGCGACTGGTTTCGTGAGACGAGTGCATAAATGCAACACATGCACTGACTTTATATGCACTCAGATTGAGTGTAACGGCACGGCCGTCCATTCACACTTTAAGCACTGTATTCGCATGACAACAGAACTTGTTTATGTCGGCACAATGTGATACCAAACGGGTGTCACATTTTGGCCCACCCTGTACATATCATACATATCATACATTATATCAGTATTTGTTACCACCGCCGAACAAAAGAGGTTATGTTTTCGGGTTTCTTTGTTTGTCCTCTAAATCACTCAAAAAATTATGAACGGATTTTAAAGAAATTTCTGGAGATGATTGTAGACAGTAGCTGATGAACCAAATAAATTAGATTTCATCATCATCATCATCATCAATTTATTTGGATAAAACTAAACACAAATGCCAAGGCCATCATCATCATCATCAATATTATTTTATTGCGGCATGGCAGAACGCAGGCCCACAATTTGCACAAATAAAAATACAATATAGTACCATAAAATATAATAGTGTTAAAATGTTATAAAATAGTAGGCCTACTAT
>Ga0209052_1000435_pt1 | contig 12776 bp, 7 predicted proteins | sample WorMetHEROISLAND_2_FD_187409 | JGI IMG/M metagenome (GOLD analysis project Ga0209052, IMG submission 187409) | Marine gutless worms symbiont microbial communities from Max Planck institute for Marine Microbiology, Germany - Olavius sp. 4 HERON... | ecosystem: Host-associated > Annelida >...
TCCATAACCTTGCCGTTCCTGTTCTTCACTTGTTCATTTGAATTGTCAAATTTTTATCTTTGTATGTGGACGAATTAAATGATGATGATGATGATGATGATGATGATGATGATGATGATGTAGCGCACCGAAATAGCGCCAAACAAATGACTTATTACATCAGTCTTATTGTTTTTTTTCTCTTCGCTGGCTACTAGGCCTACTATACTAAGTCACTAATTTGCGTTCAGCTCTGCTCAAGACAGAGCTACTGACATTTGCATTAACTTTACGATTTTTGCTGACATATCGAATACCGATAATGTAATAACATTATTATTATTATTAAGGACATTTATATAGCTCCCTTTCGCCACGCCCCAAAAGCGCTGTGCAAGCAGAAAGTTAAGTGCTAAAGAGAGCTGCTTTTAAACGTGCGTGAAATGTTAGTAATGTCACATCATCACACCGCAGTGCAGCTGGCAAACTGTTCCATACTGCAGGACCAGAGACAGAGAAGCTTCAGTCTCCGTAGCAGGTCTTCGTCCGTGGAACAGTTAGTTGACAAAGCTGGGCTGAGCGCAGATGAGAACGACCAGCCGTGGATGACGTCGTTGGACAGTACGTCGCCAGCAGGTATGGTGGTGCTAGGCCATGCAAACATTTGAACACAAGAACTGCCAGTTTAAATGTTATGATGTGATAATATAAAACAAGAAACCATTGCGCCACAGCGTAAAACGGATTAATTAGATAACAGCTAAGTATTAATTGTGGTATTGGAAAAAATCTTGTGAATGTGATTAATACCATTTCGTTTGATGTGAAATATGGGTGGTGAATTGCGGATGTGTAAATTTTGACCAGTTTGCGTTTAAAGTCAGTTTAAGTCGACTTGTGCAAATCAACTTCAAAAGTTACTTTTTGTGTACAAATTCAACTTGGGGTCAATTGAGCTCAGAAGAATCGACCCCCATTCGACTTGCAACGCCCAAGTCGACCCCAGCCGACTTTTTGGGCAGAACGAAATTGAGCCAAACGTTTGCATGACGTATCCCGCAGCTTTCGTCAAAATAACTGATGTGGTTCAATGAATACAGCGGTTTAAAATGAAGCGAACAGTCGCGCCGTGGATATTCACTGCTCCGTAACTGAACTGAGCTAGCGTAAAACGGAACTGAATATCGGATACCAGTACGATGCAGGCATATTAGGCCTACGTCTGTAGGCCATAATCAATAGGCCCACTGTAGCCTACAGTTGGGTTTGCTTACCTGCGTCGACATGTGATGAGTGGCAGCCCGTGGCCTGTACAGGCTAGGCATACCTGTCTGCAATGCACTGGCGTCACGGCATCAGCATAATACCTGCTTGCTTATCGTCAATTAGCCAATGCATATGCGTCGAGAGTACGTGGCTAGCTAAGTGTAGGCCTAATGTTATTAAAAGAACGACGTATGGTATGCAGGTATTCGTGGGCATAAGTCTATCGTGTATTATTAATTACAAAGTATATTGTTATAAGGCTAGTCTATGTGCTAATGCCTGATGATTCCTCAGACCTCAGTGTTGTTCTTTAGACAGAATTCAGTCATTTTGGTGGTTGCTTGGCCTATAGGCCTATTACTATTCTTGTCCTTATGCCAGTGATTGTTGAAATAAAGCTGTTTAAACAAAGCTGTGTATTAATTTAATCCGCATAGATAATAACAGGCCTAATCTATTGCAAAGCACCGCGTTCAGTGTGCAGTGTGAGCCGGTATGTGGGAGATGTGGACTGAAGTGGAAATAGTAATAATTCTATTACTATATATTTAACTGTATAATAGTGACGTACAATTTAGGGTGAAAGGTGTTTTCTGCGCGCATAGGCAATACAGAACAAGAAATCTGAGCTAATACTCATGGGACGCGCGACAGCATCAGTTTAATTTCGTACGCAGGTTGTCTTGGTCTATCTCCAGTATATTTCAGCGAAAATTCACTCTAAATGTGCGTCGCAGCCTAAAATAGCGAACATTCACTTAAAACCCATATTTTTGGGGTTCAAGGTCGTTCAAGGTCATCGATGTTGGTACCCCCGGAAAGCTCGTCAGCAGTGCTTGTTATGATACGCAGCAAGTTTGTCTATCTGCAACCGTTCTCGTGCTAGATTAGTCGACAGTAGCAGAAATCGCACGTTTTCAAGGGGGACCCAAATTTGATGCGCTCGTACGGAGGACTACTTGAACCTAGGGGGTCGAAACTTGCACTGTTAAAATCTACGTTTAATGCTGAAAATATCGTTTGCAGGTTGTCTTGGTCTATCTCCAGTGATTTCGACGTAGTTCACTCTTGAAATGTGTGTGGCAGCCACAAATCGCGAAAAAAAATCACTAAAAACCCCTATTTTGGGGTTCAAGGTCGTTCAAGGTCATCGATGCTGGTACCTCCGTAATGCTCGTCATCAGTGCTTGTTATGATAAGCAGCAAGTCTGTCTATCTGCAACCGTTTTCACGCTAGATGAGCCAATAGTGGTAAAATAACGATTTCTAAGGGGGTTACCCCTCTTTGATGCCCTCGTTCGAGGGGAATCTCCTCACCCAGTGGCACCAAATTACCTCATTAGAAACTAGAGACTAGGCTATCACACGGTGAAGACTCGGGGTCTCTATCTCACCTGGGCTTGGTTCGGTACCGGGTCGTGACACCCCAAACGGACAGACAGACAATTCCCATAGCTAATACGCGCTCTCAGTAGTACCTGCCGTTACAGCTGTCGCGCGTAAAAATGCATATGTGTGTGACATTGATAGCGTGTTAAGTCCTCTATCTTGTCACTCGCGTATTCACGCAAGGTGTCTATACATCGACGTTCACGCCACCACCGTATAAGCTATTAGTGATTCACGGAACGTGTGGAACTTATCATCCAGTCCTTTCCGTCTCTCCTTATCTTCTGTGCTCTGACAGTTTAACACAGTAACGTAGTTGTTATCCTACATACATGTAAAACAAAAAAAGTCATATTTCAAGTATTTTGTGTTTATTATCTTACATACATGTGACCATACCCAACTATTTGCAAACCGTGCACAATTCTGTTAAAATGTTTTAAAAGGTTTTTTTAAATATTTAATTAGCGTAGGCCTAAAACGTTTCTGGAAAATGTTTTCTACGTGCCTACGTACGTATAATGAAGCTTGCAAAACTTCTTATTTTACATATAACGACGACCAAACTGTTTTGTGTGTTTTGCTGCTTATCAGGTGTAGGGTGAAGGCGGGACAAAGCATCCCATAGGAAATGACAGTCGATCGGCCATGCAGTGCATGCATGAAGTCTCATTAAACACTCTGCTGCATAGGCTGTTAAGCGAACAATTCGCTGTAGCGACCGGGTGAAGAAACCGTCGCAAAGAATCAAAAAATACTGTAAATTAATGCGAACGACGCCATGAAGTCCCCGCAGCAGCAGCAGAAGGCGGCAGTGTCGGCGGCCAGAGAGAGTGTAGTCGGCAGCAACACGTGTACGATGTGTCTGTACAACATTCCTCGGGGAAGTCTGATGATCACAGTCCCCGGACTGATCATTGCCGTGTGCGGTGCCGCTATGACCGGCTTCGTCGATACATCGCAGTCATGGACCGATGGACGGGCGATGATCGCTCTGGTCTGCCTGGCACTGGGCGGAGCATGGACGCTCGGCGGTCTCGTCTACTGGTTCATCGCCTGGTGCCGACTGAAGCCGCGACGGCCGAGACGTCGCAAGATCGTGGTGTCGGCGGGGCACGACAACGAAGGCGTCCAGCTGGAGGGCGTCATCTCACGACCTTGCTACACGCCACCGCCACAGCCACACAGACCCAGACCAGCTGGGACAGACCAGACGCAGGACGATGTCAAAACGACGACCTCAAACCAGCAGCAGGCTGATGATGTCCAGAAATCATCGGTCCCCGACGACGACGACGTCATCTACACTCTGCCCTAGATGTACGGGGAAAACATCTGTTTCCGATCATCATTTTGGAGGCATATACAGAGTTATATCGACAGTATAAGTATTAAGAAATGCATAGCTAACCGCTTACATGAAAGGAAGCTAAAATTGTAGTAAGAATTAGACGAGAATGATCAGAAGCGGTTGATTTTTACGCGCGACAGCAGTTACTGCTAAGCGCTTATTAGCTATCGTACTTCTGTCCGTCTGTCTGTCACGACCCGGTACCCGGTGCCAACATTATCGATCGTCTGACTCCTGCTTTAGAGTGAATTTTCCCTGAAATATACTGGATATAGACCCCAAGACAACCTGCGTACGAAATTAAATTGATGCTGTCGCGCGTCTCATGAGCATTAGCTCACATTTTTGTCCGATTTGTTATGCACTGCAGCCGTTCATCCCTATCCGATCTGCACCAGTTTAATGCAGTTATTTTATTCGTCTGTGATATTTTTTGCACTGTTGTAGCTATGTGTTTCTTTGCGTTGTTCTATTTGTCGTTTGGCGTTATTCTTGCGTCCCAGAGTTTGTCATGGGTCGCTTTACTTGATCTGATCGGCTGACCCAAACCGACGTGTGCCCAATTTCAACCCATGGAAATTCAACTACGACCGAGTGCACCAACCCGGCGGGTGGTTTAAATGTAGAAAGTCATTTAAGCCGTCTAGCGCTGGACTTCATGCATGACCCGCATCCGCATCCGACTGACTGAAACTGAGCAGACTTACATTTTGTTAGTATTGCTATAGTTCGACCCAATCTGACCCTGTCGATCGGACCCAGCTCAACCTGACCCGGCCCACTGCGCGACGAAAAATCTGGACCCAACCCGAGTTGTGGATAGACTATAGATCCATGTCCAACTCTCGTGCATCCACTAGAGATCGTGAACTCATTGTGCCAAATATAACAACACACCTACACAAATACAGTCAGAAAACGTTTATCGCAGGAGTTGTTTATAGCTGTGATTTCCCGATTTCCCAGTAGAGCTTCTTTGCTGTGTGGCGTTAGTACTCAATGCTGAATGTGGAAAAGTTAGACTAATGCCCTCTAAGTCACAGTGTCTATCCCCGTTAACTTCGCTTAGACACAGTGTACATGTAGGCTTAGATAAAATGCGTTATATACGATATCGTCCAGTAATTACGCTGTCTTTTAATTAAATGAAGTAATTTAGGTGTATAATGTTCTCTTAGCGTTCTTCTGTGCATGTCTTTGAGCAAAATAAAGATTAACTGACAAATACGGCGTAAACTAACATTCTCAGCAGTATATAAACGGATTTCGGTGATTTTTGTCCGTAAGTGAATGGGCCCCGGGGCGTGACACACCAACATTCGATTAGATTTTGCAATCATTTTGGTGGCGATTTGGATCATAGTCCAAATCGAAAAATTTTATAATTTTTTTTAGGTCTGGCTTACTACTACGATTAATAGATAAGCCAACAAGGCAACATGACAATTCGCCGAGTGACGTCTAGTTGTAACTGCATACAATTGTACAACTTTAGTTCTGTCAGGTTATTGATCTGATATTATGACGATGCTTTGATGACTGATGACCGTATGACATCACTACCTCGTTTCTGTTGTTGCTGTTAGTATTATTTTCCGTGAAAAAGTTAGCAATATGTAGGCGTATATTTTGTGCAATATCTGTCTGCCGACATTTAAAATGGATTGTTTCTGCGCTTGTATTCTTACGTTTTAAGCTGCTGCTTCGTCAAAAATCTATGCCTCCTGATCGTTTGTCTGGTATCAAACGCAGCTATTATTGTTTCACGTCCGTGGGGCGGTTGTCTTACTGCTGATTTGTTAATAACATTGATTCTGTACTTACCAAGAGCGATTAAAACGCCTAAACATTCTTAGCCTTGAGCTGCGTCGACTGCATGCTGACCTTATGTTGACTTATAAGATTCTTTTTGGCCATGTAGATATATATGTTAATTTGTTTGATTTTTGTTCTACTTCAACACGAGGACATCCGTTTAAACTGTTTAAGCATCATACAAACCACTGTACACGTTCGTCGTTTTTCTGTGAGCGCATTATAAATGTTTGGAATTCACTTCATAGTACCGTCAATTTTAGCCGTTTAAATTGTTTTAAGCAGTCTATAGGTTCTGTTGATTTTTCGGTATTTTTGAAATGTTCTTAATTGTCCGTGTGTTATTTTAATTACGGGCGGCTGTCAGTGTTCCATAACCTTGCCATTCCTGTTCTTCACTTGTTCTTTTGAATTGTCAAATTTTTATCTTTGTACATGTATGTGGACGAATTAAATGATGATGATGATGATGATGATGTATACGCACAGTCTATGTTAAAACCGTATCATGCTTATGACCTGCATATGCATCACGACTTTTTCACAAGTGATTTAGCTGGGAACATTGTTCTCACGAACGATCAAAAAATGAGGAAAAAAATTGCTAACCCGAGATTCGTGAACAGAAAAAGTAGAAAAATAATGGAAAACAGACGGTGCGCTGCTGTCAATCGACTCAATCATATTGGCTACTGTTGGTTCCGTTGATAATGACGGCTCACTGTTAGACACGGGAAGACACGCTGCCAGCCTACCACAATGAAGGCGCACATGACAGGAAGCTCACGTCTCACTGGTATAATACGAGAGACGTGGACCGCAGTCGTTCCACATTTGTAAGCGCTGCTTCCAGAGCAGGGATGAAAAAAGATGTTGGCGTCGAGTGCCAACGTGATACGCGGCCGTCCCTCCAGTTGCCGAACGTCCCAGGTGTTGACAGTGAATTAGGCTTGATAATCGTCAGACACGGTTTGCATTCGGCGCCTGAGCCGCCCGCCACTAGTAAACGTGTCTATACGCTAGATACGCGGCAATGGCGTGTCAAAGGCCTGACTACATGCAGAAGCTGGGTGCTACCGCGCAAGCCGTAATTAAACGAGACGTGTCATTTTTTTGAGGTTTTCGACGTTCGGTGACCTTGACCATAGATCTCTTGAACGCAAAATTGGCACGCCGGTTACTCACGTCGTGGAGATTCAATTTTCCTTTTTATTTTCAAGTTAGAAGCCCTTGCGGGACAGACAGACAGACAGACGGACGGGCAAGACGGGTGATGCGGCCTCAAGGACGGCCGCATATATAGATAATAAACTACATGGCTGTCTGGCTCCATACTGTAAGCTTACACCAATCAACAGAACGAGCTGTAATTTCCAAGTTTATGATAAATGTATTATTAATTTCTTTTCGTAAATTTAAGCGGCAGTTTGTTAGTCTACATGTAGGCTAGTACATTATGACTAGTGAAGACAGTTGTGCGTTATATTCGACGAACTTGTCGCTATTGGATTGTCTTTCTGTTGATTAATGAACACCACTGGTTCAATCATTCACTGGTCAGTGGCCAGGTGCGCTTCCTGCCTCGTGATATGATGAACCCGTGTCGATGTGTCTTCCTATCGCTGTTGGCGCCGGTGCCGTGATGTCTGAGGTCCGCTGTGCCGTAGTGGTACCGTAGCGGCTGCCTTCGTTTGCGTTTGCCGCGCGCGATCGTGAAGCCTCCCGTAGTGGACTGCCGCAGGCTCCGTGCCAGCGGGGCGAGGACGCCGCCGCCGCCGCCGCCTGGGATAGGACGCTGAGTGCGCTTTGACGTCATCCTAAGCTCGGCCGAGGCGGACTGGTGGTGTTGGCGTGCTGCCAGCGGCACGTACTGGCGCAATATGGACGATCGTTCCGACGATAACTTCTTATCAACCTACAGCGACCATGCATTAACATTAAAGGGTATAAAAGGTAGAATGGGTGTATATCTCTATAAGGGAAACCCATATAGCAGAGCTACGGAGCGTCGCCTGCCGTATGGAATCACCGATCACACAGTGGTACCTGCCACCCGACACAGATGGTCGCGCCCCGCTTTAACCCCAGCCATTACGACTGACAAGACTTGTTATTGTTGACTACAATTGCATGCATTTAGTGTATGTTAAACCGGTGTCTGAAGTGGGTTGAGTAAGCGCTAAACGAACTTACCGTACACACACTCCAGCCAGTTGTTTAACATACTTGTCACGGCCGGTCGCCGATGGTCAGTCGTGTAACATTTTAAAGCCAAAACTGTCATTCGTTTGGTTACGCTTGAGTGCACCCGTGAAGTTATCAACCCATTATACCACTGCAGACATAGTGCTAGAAAATAGGCAATACAAGCGCGGCCCTGCATGCTATAACACTGTGAATGTGTGAAATTTCATTATTTTTAATAGTGCTAAATACAGAAGTACGGTCTAGTGTATTGTGGCGCCAAACTATATTCATCCTTCGGATTTCTTGACCGTTTGACGTCTAAAGCTTATTATTGTCGCGTGAAATTAACATACTGGCCAAACATTGTTGCCTGTTGTCTATTCTGGTACATTGCTCAGGCATAATGCTGATGACCTTGACTTTTCACCGCAATCTTCGACCATTTTTGTAATACTTCGTATAGATGAGATATGACAGCATCTATCACTAGCATCTTGCGCTGAAGTGAGTGAGTGAGTGAACGTCAAGTTTTACGTCCCGCTCAACACATCACTGGTCATTTCAGGGGCGATTCTTTCCAGGCAATCGCTTGCACTTGTACTGTAAAACGATAGCAAAACTAACAACACAACGAAGACGGAAGAGGCATGTTGACTGACCGTCGCAGGCGGTTGCAGATGGTCGTTAGTATCGAGAACCTGTCTGATAATCTGGGTACGATGCAGTCGGCCATCTGATGGACTCGAGACTAGACTCAGCGTCAGCGTGACGACCAGCAGCAGTTCTATCATCGTCATCATTCCGCCGCCCTCTGTCATCTGCCCCAACCGTCATCATCACATCATTACTACAGGTCGCATTTTTATTTTGTGTTTGCTTGTTTTCTTTTCGTTGCCATTATGTTATAGTGAAATGAAGAAGATCAACGGAGTTTGCAAAAATACATGAACAAGTAATCTGAGCTAATGCTCATGAGACGCGCGACAGCATCAGTTTAATTTCGTACGCAAGTTGTCTTGGTCTGTCCCCAGTAATTTGTTCGAAAATTCACTCTAAGTGTGCGTCGCAGCCTAGAATAGAGAAAAATTCACTAAAACCATATTTTTGGGGTTCAAGGTCGTTCAAGGTCATCGCTGTTGGTACCCCCGGAAAGCTCGTCAGCAGTGCTTGTTACGATACACAGCAAGTCTGTGTCTATCTGCAACCATAATCTCGTGCTATAGTCGACAGTAGCAGTAATCGCACGTTTTGAAGGGGTACCCAAATTTGATTCACTCGTACGGAGGACTCGTTGAACCTAGCGGGTAGAACCTTACACCGTTGAAGTCTACGTTTAATGCCGAACATTTCATACACAGATTGTCCTGGTCTATCTTGAATGATTTTTTTGGCGCAATTCAGGCTTAAAATGTGTATTGCAGCCTGAAATCGCGAAAAAATCACTAAAAACCCCTATTTTGGGGTTCAAGGTCGTTCAAGGTCATCGATGCTGGTACCTTCGGAAAGCTCATCAGCAGTGCTTGTTATGATAAGCAGCAAGTCTGTGTCTATCTGCAACCGTTTTCACGCTAGATGAGCCAATAGTGGTAAAATTACGATTTCTTAGGGGGGTACCCCTCCTTGATGCCCTCGTTCAAGGGGAATCTCCTCACCCAGCGGCACCAATTTACTCGCTGAAAACTAGAAACTCTAGGCTATCATACGGTGAAAATCCGGTGTCTCTATCTGACCTAGGCTTGATTCGGTACCGGGTCGTGACACCAGGACGGACGGACGGACGTACGGACAAAATTCCCATAGCTAATACGCGCTCTCAGAATCAGCCCCAACCGCCAAATGATTTTTGATACATTTCAAGGCTGTAACTGCATGGCACTTTTTATCACTTGCACAATAACACGTTTGTATTTTTCTGCTGTTCAGTTTGGATGTACAACATAACGATTTGCATCAGACGCCCAGATGCAAAAACTGGCTCTTTTGTTCGGTTGCAAAAAAATCTTGAGAAATCAGACGCCTGTGGGAGCGTCGCCCCCGGTAGCTTTTGGTCGTTGGAGCTATCAATGTCGTCACCCAGTGACCCAATGGATTCGACGCCTGCGGTCCCCACGCTACGGACAACACTGCATGCCCAATGACATACGACCGCCGTATCACGCTGTGTCTCATCCGCCCAACGTTGTGTCTTGCTTTTTACTCAACAGCACTCGGTGATTTACGGTGTATATTATGCAGCGTGACAAACCGGCAGATTCGTACGATGTTTATGCGGATTGTTCATGTCTCCGTACGATCAGCGGAGGCATGGCATTTTATCGTGTTGGCCGTCCCACTCTGTACCGTACGCGAAATTTGTTTGCACGATATTTTAGACTACAGTAGAGATAATTTCACCAAACTTCGGTGTATAGTTGGCGCAAGAGATGAACTCATTAGGTTTCGAAGGTCGAGGACGTCAAGGTCACCGTCAAGGTAGCTACAGAGTCAGATTCGCAAAAATTCGAGATCTCATATCACTTGAACGGCTTGTCGAATTTTGACAAAATCCGATATTCGTTCTATAACTAGATTATATGAACTGTTTAAGGTTTCAAGATCACGGGATCAAAGTCAATGTTACAGCCAGGGGCGTCGACCCAGACAAAAAAGTAGGGGGACAACAAGATGAATCAAATTTTGGCAGACTATGATGCTTTTCTCTTTCCTTTAATTCTTTCTCATCCCCTACTTTTTGTCCCACCTTCTTTAAAACTCGTTCTGTGTCCCTAAGAGCCGGGGTCTCGCGAGTGCTGTAAGTTCTCCTCCCAGTCGGTCCGAGCGAAGCCCGGCCGCTAAACATTATTCAGTGCGTTTTACTGTGCATTATTATGTTTAATGGACAGCTAAAACAGTCATTGTTTAATAAATCTACAACGTAATAAGGATTTCTTCCCCTAAAAAGTAGGGGGGGACAAAACACATTACGTCCCCCTACTTCAAAAAGTAGGGGGGACATGTCCCCCTGTCCACCCTATGATCGACGCCCATGGTTACAGCAAGGTCAGATATTATTTGCCTAAGTTATTGCGGCAGAAGGAGGCGTCGTCACCAGTCACCACGTTAACGTTTGCGCGTCGCTGTGTCATCTAGTTTATAGTTATAAAACGCGTCAGAACTCAGTAACATAAATAAAGGTGTAAAATTTGCATGTAGTTTTCAAAAGTTTTATCGCGTGGGATGTGATATGTAATTTTCTCACTGAGATGAGATCGAACAGTAGACTGCATTAACATCTAACCTAGTTAGTTACATGTATAACAATAGATATTATACACAGTTTAGTCATCGCATCATTGGTATAAATGTTTTACACTGTGGCACTAAACAAAACTAACTGCTTGAATAGTCTGACGATAGCAATTCGTCACTGCAGTATTGACACTACGTTGTACATTGTAATTATTACGTGACAAAGATGTTATGAGACGGCTGCTTACCTATTTCAATGCTGCTGCTGCTGCTGCTGCTACTGCTGCTGTAACTGGCTCAAGAGCAGACAAAGCAAAGGTCTGCACGTGCGCGTTGGACGCTATTTATTGCAGGCCAGACAGACAGACAGACTCGCGTGAACCTAGAGAAGTATGTCGGCCCAGTGCTCACATATTGTGCGGCCGTCCGCCCTATCTTCTAAACTGAAAATTGGCACACCGGTGTTACTCCCGCCTTCGGGAACGTTGACGCCAATTTTGGTATCCATGTGCCTTTTTATTTAGGATCCCGCACGGGACAGACACACAGACAGACGGGCAAGTAGCGTATTGCGGCCTATTAAGGCGGCCACACAAAACAGCAAAGAGGACGTGAAAACTGGTCGGTGGATTAAACGGGATTCGTCAAAGTATATGCTAGGATTCGTCGATTTGTCAACTAATTCTTAATTTTAGGATCCAATCGCGCAGTGCCATATTCATTTAGCTCTCTAGTGCCATTGTAAGCCAGAGTATAGGAATAAACAGCGGGGCGCGTGATGGCAGGCTCGTTCCAAAGGGCCACGGAAGACGTACAGGTATAGGGTAGGCCGGGGAGGTCTTACAAATTACATCGTTACAACGGTTTGCCTGCTAAAGTGTAGGCCGTGAACGTGAACTACAGCTTAATCTATAGTGCGGTAGTGGGACATAGTAGTTTGCATTAGTATAGTATATAGTTATATAGTATATAGGCTAGTATATAGTATATAGTTTAGTATAGTTTAGCTTTTTTAGTATGTGTTTGTATTTCTGTATTACTGTGGTGTTTTACTCTTGATTTGTTCTATCCAATGTGGATGGATGTACGTTTGTTGCATCTGAATAAACCAGTCAGTCAGTCAGTCATTACGCTGGCCAACAGTGAAATTTCAGCATTTCTGTGCCCCCCGCACGACGGGGGCAGGAGGCAGTTGCCTCACTGCCACACGACGAAGGCGCCTAACCAACTGTGGAATGGTATAATGGAGTTGAGTAATTAAAGCATCATCACAGCTTGTGGCAACGGCATTGTTCTGTTCTTACGTCAGTGTCGCGGCGAGAGTGGGCCCGTGCACTGCGTGGGCCGCAGTCGAAACAAAATCTCGCTGCCGTTTGGCACTCAACGCGTTGAGATATAATTGTCGACAGTCTGTTAATCGTCGCGGAACCATCGACGACAACCGGCGACTTCCGTCAATCTCACCTCGTCGGCACTCACAGTTCAACAACTGAATGTCTTGCTCGTCGTCCGATCACACGCCAGTGGTGGCGGGGACGCGCTCCCCACTTATTTCTAGGGA
>Ga0209052_1000436_pt1 | contig 12768 bp, 8 predicted proteins | sample WorMetHEROISLAND_2_FD_187409 | JGI IMG/M metagenome (GOLD analysis project Ga0209052, IMG submission 187409) | Marine gutless worms symbiont microbial communities from Max Planck institute for Marine Microbiology, Germany - Olavius sp. 4 HERON... | ecosystem: Host-associated > Annelida >...
GATTGTAGAAGGCCAGTTGGACGACCCCACTCCTCCTGGATGGCCACTCTGAAGAACGACCTATCTCTGCACAACCTCACCTTTGAGGATGCTATCGAAATGGCCCTGGATAAGCCGCTGTGGACTATTGGCAGCAAGCGGAGCTACGCACTGATGGTGCATGCCGAATAATGATGATGATGATGTCTGTGTATGTCTTAGAGTATGTCTGTCTGTGTGTCTGTGTCTTTGTGTGTACAGTGGTGGCCAATTCCCTGCGCCAGTACGGCACTACGTCGTCCGTTCTGACCGACCCGTCCCGGCTGTCACAGGAAGCCATGCAGGCAGCCTCTCAGCGACTCGCAGTAACTCGCCGCTAGCCTCCTACGGTCCGTCATCTTCTGTTAGTGACGGCCGTTGGCTCTTTGAAGTCAACAGTTAGGCGAGGTTGACCAGGGTCGTACATCTTGAACGTGAGCGTCTGAACTTGTGTAGCGCCCATTGAACTGAGCTAGTCTGCAGCGGTGCTAGCAGCCAACCAAGAGATATTGAACTTGTGACGGAGCCTGTTCCATGTCAGCGGACCAAGCATTGTAGAGTCTCGCCGGTCGATGTCAGTCCTCGTATGACAACCGCTGCTGGCACCTACCGACAACGGACGAACAAGAATACACTTCCGTCAGCCAGATACAGCTGATCATAGGACTTGCTTGTCTCTGTGGCTCATTGGCACAGTGTGCGCTCAGCCTGAAACGGTTATCAGCCGGGCCTGGGTTCAATCCCCAGACCCGGCTGAATAAATTGTTTCACGATTACTGGCGTGCATGCTTTGAGATTAATTTCTCTGACAGGCAAGAGGGTTTGACGATGTCCTCTATAATCTGTGACCGTTAAGTGGTTATGGTGTGGTTACAGGGATTAAGTGCGCTAGATTAAGCTAAGCTTTAAGCTAAGCTTTTTGAGCGTACTATTATATAACCTAACTTTACTTTGCTTTACTTTCAATGCAGCTACTATCTCCTGATAGTACAGAATCGTTGATATTGATAAATAATCCGCAAAAGAATCCGGATCGCCAGACACTTGAAGGTCATCATTGCCAGTCTGAAGGTCATTTGCTGCCTGATGAAGAGCCATAGAGTTGGTTTGTGTGCCGCCTCTTTACCATAGATGACTAAAGTGACTGAAGTGCTGGGCATTTTTTTCACTTTGAATTTTAATGTAATGTAATGTAATGTAGTGTGCCAGGAAGCTGTGCCACTCAGCGACTGTCAGCTCCTGGTAACTGTTATAGCAAGAACAATAGTAATAGTATCGACACTGTTTGTGGTGCTGTCATTATGCCACAGCCACTGCAATAGTTCATCAAGTTCATTTGATGGATGTAGCATGAGCATTAGGCGGCTCCCGACCTTCGGACCAAGTCTTGTGCCACAGATGCACCCAAACTGGCAGCTGTAATATCACATTCACCGTCGCCTTTTATCACAACTTAGCCCCCAAACTGATACCAATGTTGCCATCCACCAAGGGTAGAAGGCTGAGTTGGCCTGGTGGCCGGTTACATGCCTAGATGATTTACCTGTCTGCAGTCATCCAGTATTGACCAGGTCTGGCATAGAGCAACTTAGATGAACCTGTTAACCACTACACCACGCCATCCTGTTTAGACAGATCTAGCTTCTGTCGATATTATGGTGCAGTGGTACAGCTTTAGTATCAACTTTCAAGACAGACTAAGTTGATTGATTATACTGCAAGATTGTTACTACCTACAGTGTCTTATGAACTCAGTCTAGACTTAGGGCACGTTTTTTCCATGCACAGCTTAATGTTAACTTCAGGAAGTTAACTCCCATTGCTTTGCTCCGTGACACAGAGATCAGGTCAATTCTTGGTTTAACCTCGAGATGGAGATAGTAGTAACCACCATGTTAACGTATCTGTGCATGGAAAAGTCAGCCCTTTCCGTCTGTCAACTGATTGCTGTAGTATACAACTGTAAATGATAATTTAGTGTGTTATTTTTCTTCGTCTGTGTAGTCATAGTCGTTGCAGTGTGTACAGTGCAAGCTGTGCTACTAGTCACTGAGTTGGGTTCGATGTCGTTTGCTTACGCTTTCGTTAGTATACGTTTGTTGTTTAATTTAGCAATTCCAACCATGTGCATAGAGTTTGCTCGGTCTACGTCTGAGCACACATCGAGCGACTTCACTTTTTGACTTGACTTAAGTCAAGTCAGTTCACTTCGGTCTAAGCACAGGGGGAGCATTGACAGCCAATCCGCGACCCCTTCAAAGTCACCTCTCATACCCAGCATGCATCGCGTCGGGTAATTTCATTCTGGAATTTCCTAGCATAAACTCGTGGTCTCGCCTATTCTCACGGTGGCGCATGCGCGCGAGGCCAGCTGGCAACACAAGCAGAGCAGACGACAAGTTTGGCTGCCGCGCATGCGTCAACATGATGCATGCTGGGCAGGAGAGGTGAGTTTGAGGGGCTCGCATTTTGTCAATGCTGAGAGATGGCAGCCCGGTATCTAGGTATTTATATATAGATTGAGTACCTACTCAGACCAGAGTTCAACTAAACTTCGCTCTAAGTATGCACTTAGACCACACTTTTGCATGTAAGACTTTCGCTCAGCGAAATCAATTCACTTTTTGGCTTAAGTGGGTACTTAGACCGAACTTTCGCTCAGCGAATTGGCTCAGCGAAAGTTAAGTCAAAAAGTGAAGTCACACATTGTCTAACATTGTGTGTTCAACTGTGTTGTCATGGTATGATAGCTGCTGCATTCTTACAGTCAGAAAACTGAACGTGTCCAATTGTCCAAACTCCTTCCACCTTGCCGTAGTTGGATGCCATTTTATGTTTTAAACAGTTGTACCCGTGCTTCATTACAGAGCGGCGTGCACTGTCAGAAACCGAAACTGTACATTACTGCAAATGCATACTTTGACGTATTTAGTGCCTTGCCATTTCACTCCACACTGCCACGTCAAACCCATCTGGTTACTGACTCACTACCACCACCACCACCACTCGCTTTTGGTACTTTTTGTGCTCAGACGTTGCAAGCTTTGACACGGCTGTTTCCATCGTACATTGCATTAGAGTCTACGTTTACGCTAGTGTGCACTGTTCAACACGCAGCATTTTGCCATATGCACAGTATGTTAATACCGGTAATAGTAGCACTAGTAGTATCTGTAATAAATGAAAGTTTCTGTTGCACAAAAATAGAGCAGAAATCGTAATACGTATGCTAGTAATTCTTGCTGATGTGACAGTTGCAAAAAAGTGCCTTGCGGGCGAAAAAGCTACAGTGGTCCAACTAATCGTATTATATATTAATTGTATAATGTAATAATAACTGTATATAATAAATTGGTTGTTGTTATATGCGTATGTTAAGAGAACCAGTTTATGTAGAAGTTAAGTTCTTGTAATTATTTCATTGCCAAGTCTGTAAATGCTGCTCTTCCGTTATATGAGTATTTTGTGTCGTTTTTTTTTGTTTTTTTTGTCTGTTAAAGGACCGCAGAACTGCTGAGTCTGTCTGACTTTGTCTATTTTAGTTCTGCATGTGGCGAGCGTTGCGGCCTCGATTAGTTTGCTTACTTGACGTATTTTTGAGATTTTTTTCTGGCTTTTTCTGCACTGCTGATAAGCTTACAGTATTAGCATCGTGTGGCGTGTAAGATGTCCCACTTCGTTCGGTGTTGCGTGTAATTTTCTGTACTCTGCGTATGAAATGAGCGTCTCTGATGGCAAAATTTGACCTAGTTTTGGCACAGTGCAACGTAAGCTAGAGAAACACGACGGCCGTGTGCCAACATATTATGCGGTCATCCCCCTAGAGCTGCGCAACCCTAACCGTAACCTGACCTTTTGAATTGTAAAATTGGCATGCAGATTTCTCATGCCCATGCGCCTCAGATTCGTTGGCGACCAATGGCGTTATACAAATGTGTTTTCATTTATTAATTGATTCAGGAAACTTTACATCAATTTAGTTTTAACGCTATTTTGTTTTCGAGTTAGGAGTCCTTGCAGGACAGACAGACGGACGGACAGGCAAGACCTATAATGCGGCCTAATAGGACGGCCGCATAATAGCCTAATGACAGAACTTGACCTCGTATTGGCACAGTATTATCTACCGGCGTTGGACGTGATTTATAAACCTTAGATATGGTCTTCATATTGTTTGATGGACTGTAGAAAGTTTTGAGATTCTCCTCTAACTCTAATCAGAAAATTGTTCATAGTTAGGCTATTGTAACTATCTATGCCATCTTAATCCGGCCGTAGTTCTTACAGTTTTTTGGAGTAGTCACGGAAACATTGGCTGTTTAAGAAGATCAATGTCACCGGGCTTTATTTCAGACGCGGCGTAGTTAGTATTGCTTTGCATATACACGCATTTGGCTTTATAGTTTCTAGTTAATTTTCCTCTGCGGACGTTCTTGTTGCTTTTGTTAGATAGTCCTTATTAATTAAGTACAGCTTCAGCTTGGTACGATGCAAATAGATGGCGTTTGTTAATTAGGGGTTGGGTCCTAATTAGGGGTTGGGCCCTAAGCCCCCTAAACCTAAGCTAACCCTAAACCTAAACCTAACCTAAACCTAAGTTGGGTCCTAAGCCCCCTAAATTACCCGTAAAATGTACGATGTTTGACGGTATGTCGCGTGATTTCGGAATGTTAAGTGTCTTAGTCTCTCTCTCTCTCTCTCTGTATCCGGGCGTGAAACTGTTCTCTTTCTGCTTATTTCTGTCTCACTTGTAGACATGCTTGCTCGAAGCTAGTGAACTAAATGGTTGTGGGCCGGTAGCGTGTGGGGGCCAGAGAACTAACAAAGTGTGGGGAGGGGAAAGCTGATAATGGAAGGATGGCTAGAGTGATTTGTAGCCCCAAATTTTTTGACCAAGTGCCGCCCGTGATGTGGCGTAAAATTTTCTGTTCGGTGCGACATGTCGATGCTGGATAGAGGCCCCTGGTCCTCATTTCTTTGAAATGTCATTTTTTTATTCATAGCCTAAAGGCGCACTTGCACTACGTACAAAGTTTCCTTTAGTGAAATTGCAGCAGCGCGTTTTATCCCATCGTAAGTCGAAACTCCACGCTGTCGATTTGTTGTGGATTTGTCGTACAGCTTGTTGTAAGACAAATCTACGAGGAATCGAAGTAAGTGGAACATTTCAACGCCTGTTGAATTGCATCGCACATTTCTGCCGTCCAGCATGAATTTGCCTGGTAACCGAACGTATATTCACATGTTCAGTTCATTTATATTTTGACTTACAGTGTACTGTCTATAGTAGGCTGTCTGCAGGAAATTGTTCTAATAAACATTATTGTTCCATTAACTGCTGTGCTTCAGGCGATTGGTAATAGCTAATAACTCGTTAACTGTTATCGGAAAGTAGAAGCGATCGAGAGGGTAGACCTGTATTGAAGGTTTATCTGGAAACTGTGAGGTTGTTTATTTTCTGACGGACATTATAATTCCAACAATAACTAGTGGCCTACAACTTTTTGGGTAGCGTTAGGACCAGGAAACGACAGATTGGAATTTGGAGGTGATATAGATTTTTCAGCACTTCGTTCAGTAAGGAAGTAAAGTGTGCCTAAATTAATGCATGTTACTTCTCATGCGATCATCAGGTTTTACTTTTTGTGTTACCATTTATCCGGTTTAGTCTGCTATTAATCTTAGAAGATATCTGAGAGGTCAGTTAGCAATATGTAGTGTCTATAGGTCACACACAAACATAAAGAGAACTATAATTCGTAATCATTCACTCATTCTTTATCGATTCACTTTGTTCAATACTTTAAATGAACGTCTACACTGAACTGAAGTATAAAGTATATTAATGTGTAAATTAGTTCAGAAAGTCCGAAGCTGATTGTCGAAGCCGTAATCCTGTTATCTCAGTGTTCCCAGCCGGTTTATATCCATGTATCTGCAACCACACCACGACAAAACGTAGAATGAAACAGCGTAAAATAATAATAAGATCATCAAGCCTTGCTCAAGGCTAAGTACTGTCCGCGGGTAGCCGCAGCATCGGTCACTCAGAAAAAAAACACCCAAAAGCCCATGTGACCTTGACCGTTGACCGATGACCTTGAAATTTAATAGGGTTGTAGAAGTTACCGAGGTACATGCGAGTGCCAAATTGCAGCCAGCTAAGTGCAGCGGTTCCTCAGTCATCAACAGATTTAGGACAAGTCTAGACTTTAATCGCAAATATCTCTGGAACGGATCAAGCAGTCGACAAGTGGCAAACGCCGTTATCAACTACGATTTTTTCCACGTTCGACGCAAAGAATTAGGTGAACTTTGGTCCACTTTCGAAAAAATGACCTTGGCCTTTGACTAATGACCTTGAAATTAAATAGGGTTCGTGCGGTCGTCAAGATACATGTTTTTGCAAAATATCAAGCTAAGTGCAGCGGTTCATGAGTTATCGTGGTCACAGAGAAAAATACTAGGACGAACACAGTACAGTCCGTCGCTACCACGCGGACATTAATCAAATATCAATGATGGCATCAACTACGTAATTAGTAGTTTTAACCAAAAGAACGTCTAGTATATTAGGTTTTAACTACTTGTTAACTAGGCTACTTAAAGAAGGCCATTAAAATCGACATTTCAAGTTGACAATCTACAAAACTGAAGACGCGATGTTCGTTTTTTGGCTCGTTTTCATGACCACAATATTCTCACGCAGAAGCTTTATACGGTGTTTACGACGATACGTGGACTGTATAAGAATGCCAACACAAGCTGATAGCACGTAGGCCTTCCGCAGACTGAATCCCAAACTCCACTTGCTTCGATTTGTTGTGGATTTCTTGTATACAACATGTTATATTACAAGTTGTACAAAAAAATCCACTTGTCCAACAAGTCCACGTACAACAAATCGAAGTAGTGGAGTTTAGCCTTACAGAGCATTTGCGCCAAGTTGCAGAATGAACCAGGTTACAACTGTTAACGGCGAAAGGTGAGAATAACAGCACAACATTTTTTACCTCGGTTGCAACGCTTGTCTCGCTACATTAGTCATTAATGAAGAAACCTGTTGACTATTGGATGTATATTATACATTGTGGACCTGGACAACACGAAAGCGAACGTAAAATGTATTGGGCGCTTGCACCTACTCATTTAGAAGTGAAAAAAAATAGCGAAAAAAGAGAAACTCATCATAAGAGAAATGGAGTTGTACTGTTGTACGCCAGCGTCCGTTTTCACATTTCTGGATAAGCTTACGCCACTGAAGGAAAGAAACGGGAAAGAGCACATGTATCTTCCTAGCCCACCCCCAAAAAAATCTTGTATAGATGTTCGAATTACCTAGCGGTGTTTCTTCAATTAATTAATTAATTAAAATCATAATCCCTCAAAACGAGAAAGTATATATATATATATATCAATTTAGTCAATACTGATCTTAATTTAATTTAATTTTTTTTCACGACATGAAATGGGGTGGCTTGCTTGCTTTGCAAAATTACCACATTTAAAATAACAAAGTTGAAGAAGTTAAAATTAGAATCATTACAAAGTCGGAAAAAATAAAAACTAAATTAGCGAATAACTAAGTTCAAACAAAACTTAGATCAAAACTACAATTAAAAGGTATTTTGAATTGCAAAAACACAGTTATATGCCTACCTAGCTAGAGGTTGGCGTCATCTCTGTCGACGGGGTTGAACAAGGTACGCCGTGCGGCGGCAGCAGCAGCAGCAGCCCTGCGACGTCTGCGCAGCTGGTTGACTCCATCCTTCTCCATGTGTCTCTGATGAATCTTGTCCATCTGATACTGGTACCTCGCCTGCTCACCGCCGGGCAGGTTCACAATCGTGTCCTCGGGGCCGTAGTAGCGAAGCGCGCCGTAGTTGGCCTCGTGCTCGCTCAGGCCTCCGGTGCCCTCGTGATCGCGCTCCGCCGCCGCCATCAGAACGGCCGTCGCGACGACCAGCACAGCCAGAACAGCACACGTCCACTTCATCCTTCTACAGACAGCACGCCTTTCACTACGTTTGATAAGAACATAAGAAGGTTTGAAGATTTGGACGACAATTTGTTCCAGAGGATTCTGTGGGACAAGAACCACATTCTGCACGCTCTGCTCCCTGACCGGCGACGGAGTTTGGAATACGAACTTAGACCTCGCAGTCATGATAGAGAACTGGTACCCAAAGTCAACTCCTTGATTGAGAGCAACTTTTTAATTAGACAACTGTATAAAAACTGCTACTAACAGTCCAACTGTTCTGTCACTTCATGTTTCTTGACTGTTCTGTCCATATCGTTGTAGCATGTTGCGTTTTGACAACGTCGTATTAAACGAATATTTTTATTATTATTATAACTGGTTTCTGCTATATAGGCCGCATTACGAGTCTTGCCCGTCCGTCTCTCTGTCTGTCCCCCGTCTCTGTCCCAGAGGCTCCTAACTCGAAAGCAAAAACGCGCATATATCCCAAAATGGCGTGACCTGGACATGAGTAGGCCTAATTACCGGTGTGCCAATTTTCAGTTCAAAGGGTTAAAGATCAACGTCACCGGACGTGAAACACATCCAGAAAAGGCCAATCGGCCGCATATGATGTCGGCACTCGGGCGACATCTTAGCTTGTTTATTTGCTATGTGCACTGTTAAGGAGAACAAGCTGCTAGTAGCATCAGCCAGTCATAGAAAAACGCTCACAGCACAGCTGAACATTACGTCCCATACAGGACCTCATGCGGTCATAGAATACAGCATTATGTGAAACAAACTTGACCAGGTTATTATCAGAGAACAGACAACTCTGCCTATACGTTTTAACTGTAAGCCTACAAAAACATTAAGAAATCCCTATAGAAATTTAGATTAATCTTTCATAATAGGCCTATGTCGCAAATAATTTGCAACATGCGTACAAACTGACTCTCTTACGTGACTAAGAAGTGCGATGTCCACGAGAACCGAATCAACAAACCAATTCAACTACGTCCGAACAAGTCTTTCCTCAAAGCGTTTCGCTTGTCGCTCCGGTTCTTATAGCCTGCTATTACGTCAGAGCACCTGCGGGGGACCTCGGTCACAGGAGGTCCATTACGCAATAACCGCCTCCCGCTGTAATCGACCCCCTTGGTGATACGCTGCAGGATGCCTGCTCGAAACCAGTGGCGTATTTAGCGGGCCCCAACTGCGCCAGGCCTCTCTTTAAAAGTGGAAGAATGAACGAAAATATAGAAATTGATCATATAAGATGAAGTAGGCCTATAGGCATACAAGGACGTACGTATGTGTGCAACAAATCACGCCTTTGATGCATGTATATCGTAGCGATAAAAACGGTGCCACTTAACTTATGTTCGCCAAATATCAACTGAATTTAAAACGTCTTTCATGCACACACTCTATGGGCAATTTGCAATAATTGGTTTTTCAGTATCCACCACACCTTAACTGTGTCGCTACGCTACCTTGTGCAATATAAATCTAAGAAAAACTAAGAAAAATAGGAAACAAGCGTTTTGGTAAACATTTGTCATTTTTTGTCATGTTCGTTTATAAACCACAGTTAACCAGCGCTGTCTAAATTATTAAACATGTCTGATTTGATTTGAAAGCGTTTTTCACAAAGTAGTCTATTTTCTTCATAAGACAGTAGCTGAATAATACGTAATATGAAGTCTGAATCGGAGCAAGCAATGTAAAAGCGCGAATAATGTTTAAACACGTTTGAAAATGTAAGCCTTCATGTACACCCCTTCTAAATACGCCACTGGTCGAAAGACAAGGCGGCGTGGAAAGCAGTGGGCGAAATCGAATGATAAACGTGTTTGTTGATTCCAGTAGCCGATTGCCACAAAGCTCTGGTCTCAATTACTCCCACAGTCTATGCACTGATCTATATCAGTGAGTGTGAGTCTATATTGTAATAAAAAAATAAATTTGACCCTGGACCTACGTGGTAAGTGCAGCGTAGGTAGGCCGGCCAGTGTTGGGCGATTCTGCTAATATTTACCGCACGACGATATTTGCAAACCGCGGTATACGCTGCACCGTGTTGTTCTATACCGTCTCGCTTATCCGCTTGTTTCATGTCTCCAACTGTTAGCATTACATTATTTTCAAAGTGTCAACAGCACAGTAAATGCTTTGCAATGCAGCACTACTGCGTGTGAGTGTAGTGTGTATGAGATGACACGATCAATGATATTGTCCCACTCAAACTTTATTCAGTTCAGTTTGTTAATTCCATTCAAGCAGTAAAATGAGATAAAATACGAGGACGAATAAAAACATGAATGGAAAAAGATCAAATTAAAGGCACTAGAGTGCACTGACAATAGCCCTGAGAATATTCCTAGAAAAAAAACAGTGATGACAATTTACGAAATGAACTAGTCTAGTAACATTGTAAAAACAAATTAAAATTATGCGGCCATCCTGCAGAATTCTCTGATTTTGCCCTACTTTTCAGTAGGCCTACACTGACTTTTGAGTCCGCGCATTTCTGCATCTGGCCGCTGTGGCGCGAAGTGCAGATTGGAACTAATATCGATAACAAAGCAAACTTAAATAGAACTTTTCAGCTCGCTTGCGCAGCCTCCCAGTCTCGGTAAGAGACGCTCTTCGTGGAATAACGCAGAAATATGTGCGTGGGTCTCAATCTCATTAGTATATTATAACCGCCAATGCATACCACAAAGTGATTCTGATTTTCACGGCCAGTGCAGAACGCCTAGAGAAACAGCCAGAGGCATCGATCTGTCGTCAACTTGGAGGCGGGCAATTAGGGGATCTGGGGATGAAAGTCCCCCCACCGCGGTCCAGGGGCATAAGTACTGGTGAGGGTATGGGGGCGAAGCGCCCAGGAGCTCATAGACCATCGTTAAGGTAAATTTTCTGCTCAGTGTAACAAAGTTTGTCAAATTGCAAATTTGCAAGCTGGTGCAATACTGATAGATACGACGATTTGCACTAGAAAACTGACAGGCAAGCTGCCTGTTTAATCTAGCACTTAACCTTGAAAAACTAGAAATGTCTTAGATGTAACTAAAAAGGTAAAAAAAATCAACCGACGGTTACGGGAGACATAAGCGACCTGAGATAGAAAAACTAAAACGGAAGGAAATAACAATTGAAACTAGAAAAAAAACTGAAACTGAGAAAAAAACCGGAAAGCATCCGAATATCCGTCCGAAGAGGCGCCAGATGCCTGTGGAGGGTAAGATTTGAGAAATAGAAAAAAGCTTCGAGTCTGGGCGCCTCTGGTAACAGCACCGGCAGTCACAACTACCGAGATTAGTTGCCGCCTCCAGGCCTGTCAGCTACTGGCTTTTCCCTCAAAATCGCAAACAGATTTGATGTAAAAAAGCTAACACGCAACACGTGTGCACTTATATTATGACTAACTAGTCCTGCGACTGCAGCGCTGTGGGCAGATAAAGAAAAACGTAATGAACCGTTATAGCACAAACTCCAACACTTAGACCAGTAAGCTTACGTCTTGACATGCCTTAGACTGATTTTTACTCGTTTTCATCACTTCATGCAGGCAGCTTTTGAAATTGTACGTCGGTTTTTTTTATCTTTATTCTCTAAGCTTGTACATTTTCTGCAACGGTTGTTTCTTGATCGACTGATGTCAAGATGTTGTGGAATTTACGTACAACTTGTGGATTTGTTGTACATCAGACGGAATAAGTGGAGATGCGGCTTAAAGAACACCGGGCAAACACGATTTTCCGGTTAGCCATTGAGCAACGCCTGATTTGCTGGACACCTCCCTGACCTACGTACGTCCTACGACTTCCTGATTAGCACCCAATCAATTTGCAGCACGATGCCGATTTGCTTAGACAGGCCATTTGTTTCACCGAAACGGGTAATAGCAGTTTTTATGCGGCCGTCCTAATAAGCAGCAATACGGGCCTGGCCCACACGTGTGCCCCATTCTTACTTCCAACTCAGAGAACAGAGGCACCGAAAAACCAAGATCGATGTGAACGTTCCCTGGAGTAGGAGCTACTGGTGTGCCAATTGTCAGTAGATGGCTGAGCAAGACCTGTATAGGACTGTAACTACTTGCGATATATTGTGTTGAATTTGCTTTCATTAAACCCGGACAATTCGCTCATTCTCTGCAGCACTCTAACCCACCGTTCAGTTAATTATGCCGTGCACGTTAGCAGCATAATTATGAAACACGGCATCCTTGTATTGTATACATGGTTCCTACTACTTTGCTGAAATCAATTTCCATGACTTTTCCAGACCAAATGAATGCTTTTCCATGACTACTTTTATACGTGCAATGCCCCCCAAAAAAACAAAAAAGTAGGTACGGACCAAAGAGGTTCGGACCGTAATGGCGCATGGATTGGATGGCATGCACTAATTACCTGGTTCCATTCAAAGTATAACTAGATTTCTGTATGTCTTATTATTAAAAACAGACTTTCCATCTGTCTTGTTTATTTTTGCAGCTCAATAATTTTTTTCCGAAAACAAATGGTTAAAATTCCATGACTCTCTCCATTTTCAATGACTTGCTAAAATTCCATGACTTTCCATGACCGTAGGAACCATGTGTATAGTCATCCAACGCAATGCATAAAAAATGCAGCATCTAAAATATTATGCTACTGCAAGATTTTTTTTCAAGACAATTTCCACTTTACAGGCTCCCAAACAAGCGGTTGGCCTGCACCACTTCCGCTGTGACAAGGGAACCAACATATTCTCAGCCAACAATCAAAAAA
>Ga0209052_1000437_pt1 | contig 12764 bp, 9 predicted proteins | sample WorMetHEROISLAND_2_FD_187409 | JGI IMG/M metagenome (GOLD analysis project Ga0209052, IMG submission 187409) | Marine gutless worms symbiont microbial communities from Max Planck institute for Marine Microbiology, Germany - Olavius sp. 4 HERON... | ecosystem: Host-associated > Annelida >...
AGGTCAACATACTTGTCCTCCTTCCGGGAAGCTGCCATCTCTGCTGCTGCACCTGCCTCATGAGATGCTCTGTCAACGTATGACTCAGCCAGTGGGCATGTAACAGTGACGTCCCAGCATATCGACTTGCCGCTCTGCCATGGAACCAGCGATACGCCATCTGGTCGTTTCCCGTCCGTCCGGAGTAAGCCGGTTGGCTCTTTCATGACGGGAACTCCGGCTGAGGCAAAGCTGCGGGCGACCAAGTCGTTCAGGGCGTGGTGTCTTGCTGTCCTACGCGGAGCTCTCTTGCAAACAAAGCTGTGAAGAGCACGTTATTATTATTATTATTATTATCATTAGGTAAAATCACTTTAGCGCAAGTGATTCCGATGTAGCTGCATATTTCTCTGTAGTGTGGTCTGTGTGTCATCAATCGTCTGTCTGTCTCTCTGGCATGTGTCACGTTCGTGTGCCCTGCTTAAACCAGCTGATATTTGTTTTGCCATCCCATGAATGGTAGGAGGCTCAGTTGACATGGGTGGTTGGCTACATACCGAGATGGTGTACTAACCTGGTTCAGCGTATAGTAACTTGGTTACCGCCTGCCACACCTTTCGTGACATATGTACACACGTCTGCCTGTGACAGTAAATGTGCCAGTTGTTGACCGGCCATCGTAAGATAACTGTCCTGATGTCATGCACACTGTACATATCTGCTGTTTCAGGATCCCGTACTACTTGAGCTATTCCACGCAGTATCCCGGTAAATTCCTGCTGTCGTATCTGCCACGCAAATCCACGCGCCACGAGTTTGTGACTGTGACGCCAGAAGGCATACGATATCGTTCTCGGACTTTCCCGGCTCTGGCGTCCGTGGTTCGCTGGTTCAAAGAACATTTCCGTGATCCAATTCCAGGTCAGTCTCTCTGCTGGGTTGTGACCATGGAAGTATACTGCATATCGTTCACTGCCACTGTCTGTCGTATGTTATTGTCTGTGTTATTTGTTATGCCTCTTAGTAGAATGACAGATAGAAACAATTACGATAGGTTGTGGTTGTGCTGTTTTATGAGAATTGATCGTGGAGTCATTGATGAGTATACAGTGTGTGGTTTTATAAGCTAAGGATAAATCATGAATTAGTTGTACCAAGATCAGCGGATATTCTTAGATTAATTCTTGGGTCATTTCAGCATTTTAGCAACAGTTTTTGTTCTCATGATGAATCGCTGCTGTCTTGTTCCATAAATAACTCGAGATTCGTAGGGTAATTTGCGAGTTTCTAAAATTGGGCATTAGTGTTTGACGGTGATTACCACCAGTTCTGAGTGGGTGAGTGAGTGGGTGAGTGAGTGAGTGAGTAGGTAAATAGTTTCTCAATGGTACGTCGGCGGCACACATGAAGCTATTCTGCAGCTGCTAGTAATGCTCTTGTGGTTGCAGTTCTCTTGCAGTTCTTGAGTTTTGATATTAAGACAGACAGTATTGTCAGTCTTGGTTGGTTGGTTGGTTGAGCAAGGTTTAACGTCGCACTCGACACAGTTTAGGTCATTTCGGAGACGATGTTTTTACAGGTCAGATGACCCAACCAACAGTGTCAAAGCACTATCAGTCTTGGTGTTGGTCTTTGACCTCTGAATGTCAGTTGTATTGAGTCTTCAGTCCCTGTTTGGGTGATTGTCATTGTACTGAGTACATGGTGAGCATAGTTGCTTTGTTTGTCTCTCTCTGTCTGTGTATCTGTATGTCTGTCTGTCTGTAGGTACACCTGCAGGTAAGACTCCAGGCAGCGGCCTACTGATCGGTGACACGCCACTCAACCTTGATGCTGCGGCTATACAGAGGGCCGCAGCTGATCTGCCGACCAACGTGTTTAACACACTGCAGCAAGTCGCTGGACAACACACGCCCTTTCAGACCTTCCAGGTCAGTACCTAGCTGGCCATTATGTCTAAATGCGACACAACCGCGTCCCCACATTTTTTGAGTAAGTGTCGACTGTAACTTGAAGGATTTTCAGATTTTAATAGTATTTGGTACAAATATTCCTGACACAACTGGCCATCAAACGACTGTTCAAGTTCCCACCTCACCCAACGTGTGCTTTTGCAATACCTGGGGAAAACAGAATAAACGAAATATTACATTTTTATTCAAGGCAGTATTGTTACTTGATTAAAACAACATGTGTAAAGCAAATTTTGTGCACATTTCTGTCACTTTGGCTGGCTGTTTATCCAATTGTCCATTTTTCAACTGCCTACAGTACATATTCGAAATATTGGCCCTTTGCGTGAACACAGGCAGGCAGACAGTTACTCAGATTGTTGACAGCAGTGTCGATAATGTTCAGCTACAGACCAATCGGGACTTAACCAGAGTTCATCAACATTCCTAAACGGCGTCTGGTAGACTTGCTGCTTGTTGCATGACACCCCAAACCTTATAATCTTCGTTTGATCCGTGAGTGAAAGTTAGTGCTCAGAATTATCGTGATGTCTAATTGATGTCCTGCTGTCGCACCAGATGCTAGCTGCTACCAAACACGTGCAGTTTTGTCTTCCAGCAGGGCAGTGCACTGGCACATTGGACACAACGAAACAATCGAGATGTTGCAGCTCGAAACTGCTGTAGAAATATTCGGCTTCTGCTGCTGCTGCTACTGCTGCTGCTGTAGAAAACCAGCCAAAAACCCACCCAAGCTTAATTTAACTGTAGTTTCTTGTTCCACTAATAATGAAGTGTTTAATTACGGTCAAGACTTGCGAGTCGTCACAGTGTTGGAGAAACAAGTCTGCATGTGTGTATGCGTGTGTTAGACGCCATCGCTGATGATGACTCCATCACACAGACTTCCGTCCACCCCAGCAGGACTACGCCAGCATCCCCAGCTGTCGACTCCACGTCATCATCAACCACCCAGCACGCCATCGCAACAACAGCTTGCCATCCATCACACGCCAATGATGCCATCGACACCACGCGCCCAGCCACAGCAGCCCAGCCACTGGTCGACCAGTGGCCTGATGAGCTCACCGGCAGCCGGCAGACCTCAACCACCTGCTAGTGCCACCGTTACGACTACACCACGTGCACAACAACAACAACAACAACACAAGTCATCGGCCGAGTGGGCGGCGATGGCTCAGCAGTGGGCCGCAGCCAATCAGCATCGAGCAGCTCAGCCGCCGACCACGCCCACCCAGCCTAGACTGACGCCACGCCCATCGCACACTGCCTCATCAACGTCATCAGCCAGTCCTTATACGGCGGGAGACGCCACGCCCCTCATTGATGAAAATTAACAAAACTTGATGCGTATGTTTGTGTACGGGGTGAGCCAAGAAAGCAAGCCTCGAACTTTGTCCATATTTTCGCTAAATGTTGACCGATTTTCAAAATTCCTTCACTGACACATTCTTTTGTTTATTAACACCGGACGGGTGTCTGAAATTAAGCATAATTTAATTTAAAAAGTAAATTAGTAAGAAAATGTTTACCATAATATTTTATATTGACCTTATTACAAATTTTTCACTGAATGTGCCAGTGGAAGAATTTTGAAAATCGGTTAATATTAGGCGATGATGTGGACAAAAGTTTGAGGCTTACTTTTTTGGCCCACCGTGTATGTTTCTAAACGAGCGGTGCACTGAAGCTCATCCGACGGGTCACATCCAATCCATGGAGGTCCATGTCATACAAGAGAAATACCACTGAAACATGAATGTAAACAGTGGTTAACAGCCTGAGCTGCTGATGTGTTTTTGCCTCCGCCTGGAATCGATGATAAACATGCCCAGCGTTAGATGTCCTGCATCCTAGGTTTAATATACTTGTACGTGAGACTAGCACGTCTGTCCCATAGAAATATTGGAGCATGGTTCATGAATATAATAAGCATTGTGCTGATATAAGAGCTTGGATTATCACGCTGATGTGACCTGCAGTGGCTTTGAGACAACGTTTAGTGGCCCTCGGGGCTGATAAACTGTTAACTGCACCGCTGGTTTGGACCTCATCAATGACGGTAGACATTACATGACACGAGTGATGACTCAGACAGATGTACGTTACGTTATGTTATGTTCAGTCACGTATGTCACGTGTCATATCAGACTGACCTGTAAACATTGTAGTCTCTGTCATTAGCTATGAACTATTTTATACACCGTTATCTGTTTATAATTCACTCACCCGGCCTGCCGACTTAAGCCACGGTCCGTTGAGCTGTATTGGTTGTATTGCGTACTATGTACAGTTGAGTATTCTGATGAATGGTTGTAAATGCGGCTGACCAATTGTCTGGAAAACCTGAACAGTACAGTTGGAAAACTGTTTATTAACTTAACATTTGGGGCCAGCAGAAATGTTTAGAAGCAGACTACTAATAGTGTAATAGTTTAGATTGTGTATTTGTGGTGCGTTGCATTGCGTTATTGTACTGTTAAACTGATAATATTTTATTTCTGTGGTGTTAGTATGGATGTTAACGCAGCATTATGAACAGTGCCGCAAAGTCTCAGGCCTGAAAAAATTCTTATGCTTCTAGTAGCAGTCTGTTGAAAAAGCAGGGACCGGGAAAAGTATATTTTAACATTTTTTATTTCACGACATTCCACGTAATATTACACAACAGTTCATAAGTGACACACTGAATAGTAGCCGTCAGAACTAAAGTCTCCAAAATGACCTATAATGTGTCGAGCAGGACTTTAAACCTTACTTACTCACTCACATTAGGAAACGTTTTGTATAAGCTTATAATCAATGGCAGTACGACTACGAGATTGAGCCAAACTTTCATATTTTATACATAAAAAACGATTTTTGCTTTTTTGTCAGTGACTCGTATGGCCCTTGCATAAAAACAGGAAGCTTTGTTAACATATCCTAATTAACCGAGTGCGGTTAACTTCACAGCTTTCATAGGTGCTGGTCTTGTCACGTTGTTTCCGATGTTTCATCTGGTGCAAATGATCTAGTGTTGGAGTATTGGACTCATAACTTTCAGGTTGCAGTTTTTATGTCACCGAGGGTCATTTGCAAGCAACCTTGAGCAAATTGCTAAACCTATACTCTGTGCTCAAGTCAACTTAGCCTCCTACCCTTAGAGAAATGGGAAATGTGCGTGGCTGATTGGAGCGGAGGTATGTTTGCTGGCTACAGCGTGGGTCCAACTGTTCGCTGGGGCGGGCGATGGATGGCAGCATAATGCCAATCAGCTGTCACTTCCGAGATTGTAAAGGGCTCCAATCTGGTCACGAGTCTCACAGTCTCCAGCTCACGCAAATTTTCCCCCAATCTGTCAAGCTTAACAATGTGCTCAGTATGTGCTTTTTTCGCCTAGCGGTGCTGAAGCTTAAAGGAATCCGAGATAATTAGTGTCACTGTTTATGACGGTGAAGATGACGTACATCGCGTGTCTGCAGAGTGGCGTGACTGCCTCGTGGCTTCACGCGCTGATGTTATCTTGTTCCACTGCCAAGCAGGTATATGCCTGTCACTTTCCTAATCATTAGTGAATGATCCGCCAGACAGCATCGACTTCGATCACATTACAACACGCACGTATGCGTATACTTCGTAGCGTAATGGCTGACAGACATACACGTACGTGTGCCGTGTAATTAAGGTCCGAACTCCACTACTTCGATTTGTTGTGGATTTGTTAAAACAGCAGATCGTAAAACAAGCTGTGCAACATTTCTGCATATCAAATGTGGCGGATTTGTTGCAGGCCTTCGATGTGATATGGACTTTGTGCCCTGCAACTTGTTGTGAATTTGCGGTTAAACTTATTGTACAGCATGTACAACAGATCCGCAACAAACTGAAGTAGTGCATTTTGGGGCTTAGGCCTAATTAGCCTATAGTTTGTCATTACAAGCTGGTCTGCATTCTGCGGTGGTGAACATCATCTGACATCAGTGTACTGTAGGCTCATCGGCCTATGCCGACGACTGAGCGATAGCGCCAGCCAACATGTAGCTGAGGATACAGAATACACGCTGTGGGACAATCCTGTACGTGCGTGATTTGTACGTGTCGCTAGAGTAATAATTGGACCGATAATGATAACGTGTGACGTGACTCGGCATCCAGCAAGACTCGGCCAGATGAAACACTGCTAATTGAGCCGACCGTCCACGTGGACCCGGGACTATCCACCTCACGGCAACTGCACATGTCCAATGATGTACCGGTACGTCCGGTAGTGCTTGAGTCGGACTCGGACTCGCGCCCACAGCATGGACTCGTGTATATCTTGGAAGTAACTGCGCCGTACTGCTGTGAGTATTTTAATTTGTGACTAACTCAGTTCTTAACGTCGCATGAACAGACAAAATTAGCACTGTCAAATTTCTAACGTTCTATTTCGTTATTGTTTCTCGACGCATGCTCTGAGAGTAAATACCGAATTTAACGAACGTTCTGTCTCGTCGAACTCGCTGGACTCGAACTCGGACCAAGTAGACTGGTCACTGATGTTTATGAGGCACGGTCGACCTCAAGACTCGATTGTGAAACCACCACCACTAGTTGGCCTACAGCATCACGGGCTGAATGGTAGTTCAAGCCCTGTGTTAACGGCGACATCTCGTTCCTATGGGAAAGGCAAAATTCGACCCCCTCAGAATCGAAACCCCTGACGCGATTGGTATATATATAAAATTGGCACGGTTGATTACGTCCGCGAGACGACGCCCTGTGCCAAATATTATGCAAATCCGTCCATGGGTGAAATATACGCAAATTTTTTATAAATAGGCCTATATTACATATACAGTATACCTTTTTCAGAAACTCACCTACAGGTCAGACCCCTCGGCGGATTTTCGCGTGTGATGGCGCAAACCACCCGGTCTCATGCAAGGGTGTGTCTTTTGGGAGTTAAAAAATTCGAAATTAATTATTGACCGCTGAAAAATCCCCCCAAATCGAAAATTGGCCCCAAAACTGAACAACAAAATTTCGACAAAAACGCCCCTGTATAAAATTTTCCTCTATAAACTGCCTGAATCGTCATCGTAGGCCCATAAAAAAAGTTGTATCGTGAATAGCAATATGGCCACGGGAATTCCAAATAGGCCTATGTGTTCATTTCTGACCCCCCTGCCTACATGGTCATCATTGACCCATTTGACCACCTATGTGAAACCGCCCAGCGCGAGTCCAGTGGTCACGTGACCCCAAAATTGTTGAGGCTGTATCTCAGTAGGCGTAACCGTACAAAATAGAAGTATCGTTATAATTGACCGGCTATGGGAAATGTTGCAACTTGTGGTGGTGAATGAACTGTGACACAACAAAGTTTGTTAATAAAACTATAAGCAAATACAAATGTACAAAACAGCAGTTTATGTTTATACACTTGTTAACGGCAACATTCAATGACAACACATCAAAGACAGCAAAAAGACATCATAGGGTGATACTATATTCAGCAACACATCGAGAGAGTCAATATGATGCGCGCAATATCACCTTTTAATGATTTTTGCTGTTTTCGATGTGTTAGTCCGTGAATGTTGCCGCTAACAAGTGTATGAACTGCTGTTTTTTTTTATTGTAGGCCTACATTGTCTTATCATTCACAGCTGGTCATCAGCAAGACTCACGCAGAAGTCGTGCAGAACGTTTCGGGTGCGCGGCTCATCTACAGCTTATCGTTCTGTTAGAACTGTTAGCCATGACTGCAAATTCTATCTATGTCATTCCCGCAGCTAAGATTGTGTAATTTCTGCATTAAGTATGTTGAATCATTTAAATACCTAGGCCATATAATACTTTGTAATAGGAAGGACAATGATGACATACAGCGTGAAGTCCGCAACCTGTTCATGAGAACAAATATGCTTGTGCGAGGTTTTATTAACTCTTCTCATAAAGTTAAGATTATTTTATTCAGATCGTACTGTATATCTTTGCATGACTCTTGCTTGTGGTCGAATTATACTGATGGGTGCTTGTCTAAACTTAAGATGTGCTATCATAAATGTATTAACGTTTTTTTTTGGTTTTAAGAGTGTAACTCAGATTTTACTTCAGCTTGGATTACCTAGTTTTAACACTCTGATGCACAACAGCCGTATTATTTTCTTGCGGACTTGCCCTAATACGTTGGTGTCGCACCTTCGTCAGCTAGGTTTATGTTTTTAATGTACAGTTCCTTAGCTTTTTATGTTTACTGTCTCTGTGCATTATGTGTGTGTTTTATGGGCCTAGTGCCTGAGTCAAAATAAATGATGATGACGACTGCATCATCAGGGTTGACTGCATCCTCAGCAACCACTGCAGCCTGCTGTCATCGTCAGGAGCTTCTTGCGTCGTCGTTACGAAACATCACCGGCGTTGATACCGCGGTAGCTACAGCGATGACAACGGTTGCTAATTCCCTCGGCCGCTCTGCAAGAACCAGCCTACTAGTGTCATCGGTCAGGATTCTGCTCGTTAGCATCTGCACGGCGGGCGTCCTGTTCAACGGCTTCGTTTTATTCGTCCTCGTCTGCGCGAAGCGGTCTCGCCGAGTCTCGTCAAAGATGCTCATTGTCAATCAAACATTGGCCGATCTCTTCGTTGCTACTTCTATACACCGTAGGTCCAAGTCGAAAAAACGTGCTACTAAACTCTTGGCATGTTTTGTTTGACTCACGGAGTACGTGCGTCATATTTTTGGTAAACGTCATATTGTATAAGTCGATCGATAATTTAGTGCGTGTGAGCTGTCTTAGGTCTCTCAATTGCTTGTCAATCAAACAGCGATCGATCTCTTGAGCTGTCTGTCAATCATTATTAACGCCGTGACGACGACGTACATCCGCGAGTACACAAAGCTACCCGGAGCAGTTGCGATTTGTACGATTTTCGAGTCCAGCATGTTGATTTCCGTCACCAGCAACGCGTCGATTATGAATCTTGTATTACTGACACTCGAGCGCTACGTCAAGATCGTCGTCTGCGCTGTCTGGCATCACCACAGGTCGGTCGCAATTAGTCTCCGAGCGCTACGTGAAGATCGTTCACCCGATCAAGCATCGTCAGAAGTATCGTCCGTGGATGAACTGGGTCGGCGTAGCTGTGCCGTGGATTGACGGACTGGTCATTGGAGTTCCGATCATTGCCGCAACTACCGGATTCGACCGGCAGAACAATGTCTGCCGCGCTCTTGTCAACTTCGCGTCGCCATCCGCACAGCAGGTTGGTTGGTCTATACATGGCATTTCAGGCTTTGATAATTTGTCGGTTGCTGTGTGCTCTTCCCTCGTCCCCATAGGTTGCTACTTGACTACTGAAGTTTCTGATGAAATCGATGCAGCACATCGTTTTGGTTTTGCAGCCAATATTATAACACCATCTGAGCTTTTTGATAATGTTGTCCGGGATCTTTTCAACAAAATTTGATGGCATGAGCACTGTCTAAATATTGTATCAGCCGAAAAGAAACAAAAGTTAAGCGTTACGTCCCCGTTCACGTGGACATCGGTTCCAGCTCCTCAGTTGTGTTTATATACTTTTCAAGTGTTTCTTCGATAACCATTGTCTTTTTAAGTTCGTGTGGCTTTTTGCGTTAATCTTATGTTTTTTTTGCATTTGCGTTTGTTATATGCAATGAAAGATTTACTTACTTAATTACTTAGTATTTCGCATCACTATTCCGGACGAACATATACACCCGTGCAACGTCTGGAATGCGCCGCGTTGTTTGCACCGAAATGGATTGACTGATATTTTTTGTCAAAAATTAATGTTTTTTTCAGTAAGTAACAGTATAAAACGTTTTACATTTTTTGATGTGGTTACACGGCAAACCGTATTAAGTTTGTCAGTGTCCTGCACTGCCAGCATAGCACTGACAGAAGTAAAGTGAAGTAAGGATCGAAGTTACCGTACTGAAAAAAATTCAAGTCGTATATAGCTCGACCGTTTTATCTCCCGACAAAATTCACGATGACGGCAGTATTGAAACTGGGGTTTGGCTCCCTGACTGATTCCTAGTTTTTTTTCAGCGTAACACAATGTTCTACAGGCGTGATAACTGATAATTGATGACAGCTTGCACGATCGATTATTACTGCCCGCGGAAACGTGGGCAGTATTGTTTACAGCATCATCGCCAATCTCTGCGAGCACGATAACTCATGAACCGTTGCACTCAGCTATGAAATTTTGCATGAAGATGTAGCTTGACAACCTCTAGAACCCTTTTTGTGAGTTTTTGGTTTGCATGATACCCGCGGGCAAGACTTAGCCTTGAGCGAGGGTTTTACTTGTTTTCCGGAATATTTAATGCAGTCTGGAGACGACAGCGTATGTTTAATATCATATGCACGTAAGATTTAAAAAAATACGCGTCATACGTAGGCCTACATGAATCGAATTATGCTGCTGATGCAGGCAACGGCCTGGGTAATGTTCATCTGGCACACTGTGATGCGGTGGATGGTTGATAGATAGATGTGTTTGATGTGATAGGCCTGGTCATTATCGTGCACACTGTGATGCCGTGCTCGGTCTTCATCGGCGCCTACTCGAGAATCTTCGTGTTCATTCGACGTCAGCTCAAGATCAGTGATCAGCCGGCTGCAGCTGCAGGACCACAGCGTGGCGCAGAGGCTGACAACAGAGACGGACATAATGCCACGGTGGACGGACAATCTGGACCAACAAGCGATGGTCACCCATCCCAGTACTAACCGGGCTCGGCGTAGGACAAGTCGCTCGTGCCACAGTTACGACAAATCTGGACCAGCTAGTGATCATTCAAGCAGGATCTCTCGCACTGAGCTCAACATCCTCATCACTGTTGTCGTGGTGATTGCGATGCAGATTGTATGCTGGCTGCCAACGAAAATCTACCTAATTCTCAGATCGTTTCAGGTTTGTAATCGGTGTCGCCGAAGAGAACGAAAATAAGAATTACATGCCTTTAATTTAAGCATAAAAACTAAATTACGATCACTGGGCGGTATGGTATTAACATAGTCGTTATCATTAAGTGATTTAACACTACTGGGGTCACGTTTATGGGGCATACTGTAGAGCTACAGTTTTGTGAGTCCAGATCTTAATGACTAGAGTCGGAGCTTTTCCTTGTAACAGAAACGCACAGGCTCATTTGACTACACTTTGTCTAATCTTGATTCACACGTCTGAACATTAGTAGATGACACAACATACTCAGGTAATGAATTCCACGGTTTGACAACTCTGACTGAAAAAAACATTTTCTTCGCATTTCTATCTTGGAGTGTTGTGCAAATAATTTCAGAGAATGTCATCTAGTTTTGCTGTCTTGTGCCAACTCAAGAATTCCTGCTGAAATATCTGTATTGTAAATTTCATGTAGAATATTTTAAACTTTAATTATGTCTCCACGATGACGTCAATATCATTAAAATGTTGGCGAGTTTATCTTTCTAGGTCGCTCCTCGTATGATAGACCACGTAAAAATTTAACTTGTTCAGTATAGGTCTTTTCTAGACTTTTTCGATTTCTTCAATATCCTTCATTTTACAGGGCAACCATATAGGGAGACCATGTACCCCGTGTTCCAGATGTGGGCGTACCAAGGCTTTAAACACTGGCAAAACACTGACAATCAAGTTATGTAAATGTCCTTCTAATAACTGCCATTTTGCAGCTACCAATCATTGGTAATCAGTCAATCAATAAATCCGGGATTTTTAAAGTGGCCTAGGACTAATACAAATTACTGCTATGTCCACTAAAGAGAGGTTAGATGAAGTCCAGTCCATGAAATAATCTGGAAAAGGATTTGGTAAACAGGTGAGTTTTAAGTCGCTGACGGAAGGTGGATACCGACTCGGCAGATGTCACGTCGTCTGGCAGATCGTTCCATGTCCGTGGGCCGACCACCGGGAAAGCCCGGTTGGCGACGGTTGTCAACTTAACCGGCGGCACTGCCAGACGGTTGGTGCCAGCAGAACGGAGAGCTCGGCGGCCAGGCAAGTCGGCGACATGGTTGAGTGGACCAAGGTATTGCGGTGCGAGTCCGTGCAAGACTTTGCAGACCAGAACGGCAATCTTGTACTGAACTCGCCCCGGCACGCGCAACCAGTGAAGGCAGACAAGTGCGTCGGTGATGTGGTCGGATCGACGGAGATGACCACATTCGGTCGACTTGACGCGCACCACAGAAGTTCAGTTTTATCGCAGTTCAGTGACAGCCTGTTGGACTTCATCCAGCTGGAGACATCGCAGACACAATCGGAGATCTTCGATGAGAAGTCATCGACTGCGGCAGGACGGCAGGAACCACTAGCCTGAGTATCATCAGCGTAAACGTCTGACGACAGGCCATGACTTTCAATGACCGAGATCAGGTCTGCAGTGTACATGATGAACAGTATTGGTCCTAATACTGAACCCTGCGGCACGCCGCACATGAGAGCGATGACAGTTGACTTAGCATCTCCGCGTCGTACGTAATGTGACCGCCCCAGCAGGTAAGACTGAAACCACTGGAGAGCGAAATGTCGTTGATACCGAAAGGCGCTCGCTGGAGCAAGATATCGTGACGTGGTCCATGGTATCGAAAGCTGCGCCGAGCAGGGGCGTCGATCCCTATGGGACAGGGGGGACACGTCCCCCCCCCAATATTTGGACCGGGGGGACATGATCACGAATGTCCCCCCCAATATTTGTAGAATAATATCAGCTACTTTTTATCCATGCAATATTTTTTTGATAAGTTGAAAGAGTTTTTAGTCTTTTAGTCTTTAGCCGACTAGTGCAAGGAGTCGTTGGGACCCTGT
>Ga0209052_1000438_pt1 | contig 12756 bp, 9 predicted proteins | sample WorMetHEROISLAND_2_FD_187409 | JGI IMG/M metagenome (GOLD analysis project Ga0209052, IMG submission 187409) | Marine gutless worms symbiont microbial communities from Max Planck institute for Marine Microbiology, Germany - Olavius sp. 4 HERON... | ecosystem: Host-associated > Annelida >...
ACTCCGAGGAAACTCACTATTGAGAACAGCTCTCGAAGGGAAGATGGAAGGAAAAAGAACAAGAGGGAAGCCAAGGATCAAGATGCTTGACCGGATCATGACAGAAGGACACACCAAGCTCAGCTATGATGAATTGAAATCTGCGGCACAAGACAGACTGAAATGGCGTCATCACTACCAGGACCTGCCAACTCAGGCAGAGAACTAAGAAGAAGAAGAAGAAGAAGACGGATGAATACACGCACGAGCTAAGTGGCCAAACCTCTGACAGTTGTAACAGCGGTACACTTCAAAACGCCTCTTTTCGACCAAACAGCGAACCCCGTTAATGCAGATATGCCCCAGCTGAAGCAGACTGGCCGCTGATTCCGCTGGACAGACCAGACGTACAACAGAGAGAGGTCTTCCGGTTTGTGACTGTAACAAACGCTTGACTTCAGACACTGCTATCCTCTGCTTTCTGAGTTCAGTCGTCAAATCGTCTAATGAAACTGCTGTCGACACTCCCTTTATGAACAGCGAGCTTGACTTCGCATGCAAATCGTATATCACAGCGCCGCCATAAGCTTCCTCGCTGAAACTCTTCAAAACTTTCAGTTTATCTTCTGTGTTATGCAAATGAATTGCGACTCCTCCTCTCGCCAACCCATATGCGTACTTGACGTGGATCTGAGGCGAGTATATTCTCACTTCCTTGCATAATATGTTGACGCATAATATGTTGTCGTCAAAGCTCTTTAAAATTCACTCACACCACTCCTATCGTATCGTATCTTATCGAGGTATTGGACACAGGCTAACTGCCTTTGAGTCCACATTATTATGTTATCTATCCACATTGCATTATAGATGTATTTTTGGACATGTGATTAAAGCATATAAGATTATAACTGGAAAGTATGATCCATTGCTGTCTCCTAACATGACTACGGTCAGCATGTGTGACACCAAAGAAAGTGATATGCAGCTACAAAAAATTAGAGTAAATATGCTCTACAGAAATATTGTTTTACTAATATAGTTGTTAACATGTGGGTTGTGGAACAGTCTGCCAAATTGTGTTGTCTCTGCTAACATTACTACTAAAACGTTTAAAAATGTACCGGATAACTTCTGTCAAAGCCAACATATTGTGTATGGTTTTAAAGCATATATTCATGGAACCGGAAGTCGCAGCGTGTTGTAATTGCAAATTTTACTGTATTTATCTTATGATGAAGATCACACTGAAGAGATGGGCCTAGAGGCAGACATCTGTGCCCGCTGATCATCTCTACATCTACGTCTAGTCATCTGCGAAGCATGAGCTTTACTGAGTTATCTAGTCTAGTTGTAAAAAGTTTGCTCATAAATTATGTAGTTCTTTTGTTTGTAAAACTTGCGCCAAGTCTGACTGCTACAGGTTAAAGCAAGCAGTGTGTGTATGCAGTGTGTAGGTCTGGTTGTACTGTTAGTTGGTAATTAATGGGCAAGAGAAGAACGAAGACAAGAGCTCTACCAGGTCAGTTTGTTGTCACTCTGCTGTGACAAATAGTATTGCATACTTTGTGTTCAGTTTGTGCTGTGATCTTAGTTATCATTTTTATCTCTGGTCAGAAAATGCACCTTGTTCAAAGCCATGTTTTTGTGAGATCTGCTGTGATAATTATATCAGTGCTGAAAATAGCTGTCAGACTGGAAATGTCTGAGCAGTGGAGCAGAGAGGTTACATGCTGTCTGACTCACTGATGGATTGACTGGTTGAATGATTGATTGACTGATCATTGCCAACCACTGTTTATATGTCACAGCAATCAGTCATTCAGTCTCTGAATCGATTGAACATTTCTTAATTGATTGATTGATTGGTTGATTAATTGCTGTGATGTACAGGGTGGCCCAAGTTGACACCAAAGTGGTTTACTCAGTCGTACTAAAGCAAACTCTGGACAGTTTGAATGATTTTTGGCGTATGAAATAAGAGCTCATTTACCCATAGAGTGAATTACTGACTGTCTGTACTGTAAAATTGTTGTTGTTAGAGACGCTGCGTTGAAATATTTTGTGGCATAATGCACGACTAACATTGCAAACAATCAGCCTGTGTTAATCAGGCTTATTGATATTATTGGTGCCCACTAGTATGCTACGCTTTGAATTCAGATGATATTGGCATCATGCCATTTGCTGCTTTAAATTGTTTGTATGTGTCAAAGATCATTCAGTTCTATAGATGCATTCACTTGTTACAAGCAAAATGATAGTTGGTGTGATTTAATTTGGGCCACCCTGTATATATTGGTACTGCAATTGGAAGTAGCAGCAGACACGAGTCTAGTTCAAATCAATTAACCACTTTGTACTGCTGGTGGTTCTGATGATTGATTGATTGATTGATTTGTGTGATGTATGTCAGAGTCTGCCGATCAATTAACGAGTTCCGATTGTCCTGATGCCCAGCCTCAAACTCCTGCCATTAAACTTCGCATCAAGATTGGGCAGGAGACGGTCATCGGCGGCACTAAAAGGTGTATGAAAGTCAACTTGTTATGTGTGTTTGACAAACAAAGACGTCGGCCTAGTGACGAGTGCTGGCATTCTATGCAGTCATCCCATTCTAGCTATACATGGCACTGTGCAATCCTAGCTTAACCGAACCCTGACGTTTTTGGACTTTTTGTACTGCAAATGAGCACATGACAAGACCCGTAACGCAGCCTTTTAGGACGGCCATTTAATAATACAGAGCTTGGAGAATTATTGGGAGTTGGGACTGGAATCGTTCAGCCTGGTAACTAGAACATAGAATAATCTGATTGCTAGCTAGCTTGTGTACATCGGCCATGGAAGCTGTGAAAAAGTGGGATGGCGGATGCACGCCAAGGAAGAGTGGTCTGGGAGGGCTGGAAAAGTGTTGAAAATATAGGTGGAAATCTGTGAAATTTGTTGACATCAGGTCGTAGGAAGATGGAATCTACCATCCCTGGCATATAGGTTCCGTGGCCACTGTTATGTACTGTATGTCATTGGCTGGGTGTATGTGTGTGTGTCTGTGTTGTCATTGTGCATGTAGTTTCAGTCTAACTGCTAATGAACCATCTCTTACAGCTGCTGCTGATGATGATGATGATGATGTTGATGATGTGGACGTTCTGTACCTCACGGAAGATGCACCCAGTTTCGATGGAGGTAGCATTTTTCACTTTCTTTGGCTTTACCACAGCTCAACAGATTTTGTTTTTTAGTTTGTGAGCAAAATATCTAGAAGAAGAGAACTTTGTGGATTCTGAGGACATTTTCCTTCTTGCTAGAGACAAATCTGTGAGTTTCTGGAAACATTCTGCAAATGGCGGGGCAAGGACTACTTAATATTAGTTTTTGCTGACAGTCAAGACTGGGATCTAGATCCGTGAATTTTTTTGAAGGATTTTTAGTTGTGATTGGCATTTACAACCAACAGTAAAACGAGATACTCCTGAGCGTAGCTATGCACCCCAAGATTCTCTAGCATGCATGCTCACAAGACATTTATCACGGAGGCACAAAGCAGGTTGGGCCTTGCAGGGGTCGAGTGGGGTGGAATATCATGAGGAAGGGTATTACTCTGCATGGTGAACTAGGGGTCTAGGGAGCATCATGAGCTCCCCATTGTGGTCTGAGGCCAAGCCTTGGCCGGCAGTGAATTTTGTGCCTTCTTAGCCTCATAATATGCTTCTGGTGCAGTAATAGCATAGTAACCGAGTGACGATTTTTGTTCCTTTTCCGTTTTTTTTTCTTTGATGTGATATTCAGTTGAGGTAATGGGACATGCACTGTACCCTCCTTGGCTATTTGGAATTCTAGTATGCTCATGCTAAGATCTCTTAGAGGCTAGAACCAGGTCCATCAAGGATAGGGACGAAAAATTAGGTTCATTTTTATGTTTTACTTTATACAATATGAAGTTTGTTGGAAGTAATTAAAGGCGCTGGGACTTTCTCCTTTGACTGTGCCAGCAGTAGCATTTCTTATTTGGACCAGAGCCTAATTTGGCAATGTGTTAAAAAATTCCTGTGCTTCTGGTTGCTGCCTATCCCTAGAAAACTCTGTACTTAAGATTTTTATTGGAGCCCTCAAAATATGGTGCAGTTTTTTGTTTGCTGTCAACGTTTTGCTGAAAAAACTGCATCTGGTGAGTTATGCTGCAGTATTTTTACTTTGGTTCTCATGTGTACTGTTCGATGTGTCACTTTGTTTTTTTATGAGCTGCTGTGCAATATTATTTGTGAAATATCTGCTCTATTTGTAAGCAGACTCTAAACCACGACGACGACGATGATGATACACAGAATGTCATGAAATAAAAATAAAAAAAATAAATTATTTTTCTCCTGTCCTGACTTTTTCGCTAGACTGCATGCAACTGTAAGCACAGAGTTATTTTTATGCCCAAGCATACCAAACGAAAAGCGTCTTAATGTGAGTGTGTTACTGATGGTAGGGATGGAGGAGACGGAAGTTACAACAAGCCAAGCTGACAGTTCTGATGCTGACATAGATGATGATGATGATGACGTTGATGATGATGATGATGATGACTCTGAATGGCTGAATGCCGGCTGTGAAGTTTCTCAATTCACCAACACTGACGTCCTCACCACACGACGTGTCAGCATTTTTGTGTTGTTTTATTCACCGTCTGGTCAATTTCACCAATGCATCTACTCTTTTTCGCTGAAAATACCAAGTGTATTGTATTTTACTGACAAAAAGATGCGTAATTTTCGACAATAATATCTATGATGAAATCATATGTTACCACCAAATTAATGCCGAAAGTGCGTGTCACTGCCAAACTGGAAAATTTAATGCCAAATACGAGGAATAATGCCAAACTGCCGAACTAAAATTTTGACAGACAAGTATCTTTAAAATGTCACGTTTGTCTTATTTGGCATTTTAAAATGCCAGTTGGCATCCCTGTAGAAATTATATAGAAGTGACAAATCAAAATAATTAGTGCATGCACGTTTGATGTTTTCCATAGTCAACTAATATGCTGTCATAAGTTTTTCCTGAGTGTTTCCTGCAATTTTAATGAAAATTGCATTTTGCTGAAGTTTTTATGTGAGTCTGATTTAAGTTCTTAAACTTACACAAACGTTTCTAAATTAGGCCCTTGATTTGGTGAATTATTGTTGAAATGTCTTGTTTGCAACAAATGATGAAGGTCAGGTTGTAACATTTTGGTGCTTTGGCCTGCTATGCATTGACCTTAACAACCAAGCAGTGGCAGATCCAGGCATGGGTAGACCCGGCGGCCGCCCCGCATTGACCAAAAGTAGGGGCTGGTCGTCGCTACCGTATAAACGTTGCAAACATTTTTTCATTTAAATCTTCAACTTTTGGCTCCTGTTTTGTGTGAATATTGGCCAAATGTTTTTTTAGCTTTAGGGGGCCTTTGCCCGTGGATTCTCCCCTGCTTCTGGACCTCGCTGGGAGCTCAACTTCCAGATCACTGTTATAGGCTCGCGTTCCACACTTGCTGTGGTCCGTTCCCTTTTTGGCAAATCCTGGATTTGCCACTGCAGCCAAGGAGTTGATTTGATAGTATTAAGTAGAGATGTTTCGGTCTGTGAAACAGCGTGCAATGCTGACTGGTGACAGAGGTGCTACAAGCTATGCTGATGAGCGACCAATCTCAGTGCCAGGTTGGCATTAACAATGTCTAGTTGAGTTAGTAAGAGAGCGTAAGAGGCGCAGTTTACTAGTTAGCCACGATGCACCACGATCTCAGCATTCACACGAAAACATCTTTAGGAGCCACTTGAACTGTTCTGAGTTAGTAGTGTCAGTTAGTCTCAGATGAGCTGGATGACTGTTCACAGTTTTGGACCTGCAGCAGCGAAACATTTGTCAAATGAACGCCAGTATGTATCAGATTTCGTCATTATATATAGTATTTTTTCATAAAATGATATCTTGTGAGCTTGAACAGATCTGATGTTGAAACTTTGCAACCTAGTAGATGACAGTGAGAAGTTGATGTCCATTCAATTTCAGTTTTCAACGGAAATTAATATAAGTCGATAAATATGTTTGATGTATGTTTGACTGTATTGTAATTGACTGTGAGGTTGCCAGATCCGGTTTTTGGTACAATAATTCAGATTTCACAGTGACTTTGGACTTATGCATAATTCTGTCAGCACACAATCAGACGTACTACCAAAGCTCTGTACTATTCACATTACAGTAATACAGAAGCAATGTTTTTTTAGATTCTTAGGACATAAGCAGTTAGGAAAAGCCAATTAGTACTCAGAACAAAAATCTGTTACAAACAGGGGCCGGAGAACTTGTATGGTAGAAACGGTGAATTCCGTGCCACTTTTGATGATCTGATGGCGATTGATCTTTCAAAATCTAAATTAAACTTCAATTGTACATTTTGCATATTTTGCCCCCAAAATACAACAAATTGCATATTTTCGGACCCTCTTCCCAGATCCCCCCCTAGCACCACCGTCCCACTATTTCAGTACTTTCTCTGCTGCTGGTTACAAGGTGTTATTGTGCAATCATCACATTTTGTGTCTTGTTCGTCTGTCTGTCTGTCTGTCACAGTACTTGCTCCTATTCTGAAAAAAATGCATAGAGAAATCAGTATTGGTGTAAGTGTTTGCCAGGGCAGGAGTAACCAACATGCCAATTTTCAGTAAGGTCAAAGGTCAGAGTTGGGGTTCGGGTTTCCTTAGTTGTTTTATTCACTCGTGAATTCCACCAGTGCACCAGGTTGCCCGTTTTATTTGCTGAAAATACCAGATGCACGGTGTTTCACTGACAAAAAATGCCAAATTTCCAACATTGTTGTCTACGATGACCATCATTCGTGACTGCAAAATTAATGCCAAACTGATGCCAAAATCAAGTGCTATTCGAAGAATAGTGCCAAAACAGTGCCAAATGCTGAACTCAAATTTTTACAGCCAAGTTTCTTTAAAATGCAAAATTTGACTTATTTTCCATTTTAGAATGCCAGTTAGCAATTGTTGCGATGCATTGGACAATCTAATGGTGAAAAAATGCAAGTTTGCGCAATGCAGTGTATAGCCTGGTGGACGGCCGCATGATATGTCAGCACTAGGCCAACATTGTCGCTTGTTATTGTGTGGTGTAACGAACGACCGCGAGTTCAGTAATGACTGAAGAACAGGTTTACTGTCTTTAATTATGATAATATTATGATGTTATATTGCTAACATTATGATAATATCGTGGTAATAATTATAATTATAGTGTAATGTCATCGCTTGTTGTGGTGTGGTGTAACAAACGGCAGTGAGTTCAGTAATGAGTGAAGAGCAGGCTCACCGCCGACAGCTGCGAGCTAAGAAGAGACGTGAAAAAGCTGCCGAGAAAAACGAAAAAGACAAGGCAACTTCTTACTTACTATGTGCTGTTGTTGTAGTAGTTGTTGACAACGAAATGTAAGCGCTATTATGATAATATTGTAATAATAATAATAATTCATATGTACAAGCATCTGCACACGAGCCCGGCGCTGCAGCTGAGATGGCAGCAACACGTAAAAATGGCCAAGTACAGTGATTTGTCGAGTCACTTTGTGTTCCAGCCGATTGCAGTTGAGACTCAGGGTCCGCTGAATGAGTCGGCCCGTGACCTGCTGAGTGAGTGATGCAGAAAGATCTCTGAAAGATCTGGTGACGAGTATGAGATTCAGTTTCTATTCCAGCGTATTTCAGTTGTCGTTCAACGGTTCAATGGTGTTTTGTTGCACGACAGTTTTTGTGTTGAGGACCAACCGGACTGACGGTCATTCCGGCTTAATTTAGTTTGCTAATTTTTTGAACGCCTGGGACTTGTCCCGGGTTAAAAAAATAAATAAAAAATAATAATAATAATTGTAAAGTAATATGGATATGTAATATGTAAGTATTATAAGGCGGCCATCGTACAGTTCTTACCGGTCTGTTGGCTTGCGAGCTGCAAGCTATAAGCAACCCTTATTGTCAGACGTGTCTGTCTGAGTCTCTGCAGACTTTGAACTTCACTGGTACACAACACTGTGGAACCAGTACAGAAGCGTCGACCGCAGTCCCGTATGGGGCTAATTTATTGTATAGGTTTCTTGCTGCTGGCAATGTTTGGTGAAGTTCGGCAATTTGTTGATACAGAGAGAAACTGTCGATCGACTGCTGAAGAAACAGGATTCAAAGACCAAATGTCCAATGAAGGTTAATGTCCCGTTTTACAGTTGCCTAATTCTCCATAATTGAAGATTTTTTCACTGTTTGAATGATAAATTTGATACACGTGTAGAGTTGCTATCATTGTGTTTCTGTTTGTAAATTTTATCTGCATGTCTGTCTTTTTGTCTGTCTGTCTGTGTGTGTGTCATGCTGTCTCTGTGTCTGGTCATGGTCATCACAGTAGTCCAGTGACAAGCTATGTACGCATTTGCTGCTGTGATCAGGGAGCTGATGTATGCTGACGATTGCGCCTTACTGGCTCATTCTGAGGCTGAAGCTCAACAACTGTTTCACCAATTCTTCACAGCAGCTACACGCCATGCTTTGGTATTACAGTCAGTGTGGAAAAGACGGAGGTCATGCTGTAACCATGTAACAGATCTTCCTACGTCAGCCCTAATATTGCAGCTGGTGGCACTGAACTTGTAACGACAGACAAGTTCTGCTACCTGGGCAGCATTCTCACGTCAGATGTCCAAGTGGACGAAGACATCAGTGGACGTCTGGCAAAAGCCAGCTACACATTTGACAGACTCTCAGAACGGCTCTGGGACAACCACGGCATCTGTCTTGACATCAAGGTATATGGCCACCGTCATATCTATCCTTCTGTATGGCTGTGAATCGTGGACCCTTTACAGTCGCAACATAAGGATATTAGACCAGTTTCATAAGTTCTGTCTACATCGCATCGCCCATGTACTCCGGCAGGACAAGATCCCCAACATTGAAGTGCTGCAGATCTGCAGCGTGACTGGGATCGAAGCCATTTTGATGTCAGTACAGTTCCACTGGACCGGCCACGTTACACGCATGGATGGCACTCGCCTTCCAAAAATAGCTTTGTACTGCGAGCTTGAACATGGCATTCGATCCCGTGGTGGCCAGCAGAGAGTCAAATATGCTGCAGACTCTCACATCAGATAGATCATCGTGGGGCGGACTTTGTTCAAGCAGCACGCTCACTACAAGACAAGCGTGCTCAACGCAAGACTGGCAATCAACCTGCCACCACGTTACCACCGAGGCTTCACGTGGCATGTCTGCAGCCGTGTCTGTGCGACAAGAATTGGCCTCATCTGTCATCAGCAACGTACCGTGTACAATGGATCCGCAGATCCATCCACATACAGAACAGTTTGTCTCTCATCGTGACGTCCGTCTGTCTGCATGTGTATATGTGTCTCTCGCTCAGTCTGTCTGTCTGTCTGTCTGTGTCTCAGGTTGTTTCTACATCTGGCCGTGGTCGTCGCAGTAGTCCAATTATAAGTTACGTACAGAATGCAGCTCTTAGCTCCATTTCACTGCCACACGGATATCAATTTCCAATAGCTGCTGCTAACAACACCGCTGCACGGTATGTATGTCCGTGTGCCTTATAACACGTCAATTCCACATTGTCGTAGGCTACTGTTATAACATTCCCATAACGCGTATCTGTCGCCTTGCCACTGTTAACCTTTTTTACCTGCAGCTGGGAGAAGGCGGTGCGGGTGTTAGTTTGTCCAGACTTTGCAGCATTAGGCAGTTTAGACTGATTATAGAAGGTTAAAAAGGCTAAACGTTGTCTGTAGCACAGCGTTTAATGGTAATCCATCTCAGAGCTATGGAGCGTCACCTGCCATATGGGATTATACAGTGTTACCTGCCACCCAACACAAACGAACGCGCTCTGCCTTAACCCCAGCCAAGCATGCCGATGCTTGATTTGCCTACCCCGGGATGGAAGGCTGAGTTGACGAGGTTGGTCTTAGGCCTAAGTTGCTCAATGTTCACAAAAAGTGTAACGAATGACTAACAGACGCCGTTTCCACTGCTGGGTATGATCACTGAGTGGTAGTAGTAGTTGTAGTGAGGTGTAGTAGTAATGTGTAGTAGTTGTCGTGTGCAGGGTGAAGCCAGTACAGTTGTGTGGAGTGGCTGGCTGTCAGAATGTCAAGAAGTACACATGTAGTAGATCCGGTGCCAGTAATAGTAGTAGTGAGGTGTAGTAGTAATGTGTAGTAGTTGTCGTGTGCAGGTTGAAGCCAGTACAGTTGTGTGGAGTGGCTGGCTGTCAGAATGTCAAGAAGTACGCGTGTAGTAGATCCGGTGTCCCTCTGTGCAGCTTGCAATGCTATCAGCGCAATCTGACGTCTTTGACTGCATCATCCTCTGTCTAGAATTATTACTGACTGAGAAATTAATTCGGCCTAAAAATGTGCTTCCGGTTGCAGTTTGACCAAAAAATTAGGGACATCGGAAAAAAATGTTCTATTTTTATTTTTGTTTCATGACATTTTGTGTAATATTATTTAACGGCTCATAAAAAAACAAAGTGATGCACCGAATAGTACCCATGAGAACTAAAGTAAACATGCTGCAGCGTTACAGACTAGATGCAAACAGTTTTGTTTCACTAAAACTTTGAAAGCAAAAAGAAAAAGCAGCTGCACCAGTTTTTTGAGGGTCCGATAAAATTTTTTAGCAATGGAGGTAATTCTGTCATAGATGGCGATCGCGGAAGTGCAGGAATTTTTCCTATTTCTTGCCACAATGTCTGCAGTGTTATAGCTGCTCGTAATTTCACTTGAGTCATGTGTGACGTTTGAAATGCGTTTCGTGTCTGTTTATCACAAGCACGTCCCACGCAGAACACACCGTTGATTGTATTGTAGTCATGAAATAAGCACGTTTCATCACGGTCTAGAGTGTATTATGCCTCGTTACACTCGCACAATACACTCTAGACCGTGAAGAAGCTTACTTATATCATTTATTTTGTTCACTGTTATCGATTAATATGATTTTAAAATTTGCATGTTTCTAGTATTTGTTTCAGTCGTCTTATTAATACAGGGTGGCACGAAATTGAGTGGAGCATTTTGTTCTCATTCGATGAAACGTTTAAACTGTTAAAGCTGCAAATCCAGTGTCACTGCGATGAGTGGAGTTGCACATGAAATTTATGTTAATCTGTGGGTTCGCAGTTAATCCTCTTGGCTGCCGATCATTTCACCAACAACGCCAATGTGCTCGGCCGTTCAAACAGTATGTTCCACTTAATTGTGTGTGCCAAGTTGCCAACCAGTATTTTTCATAAATAAATAAATATGTATCATTCATGATTCAGTCATGTGGACGCGCCACGTCGCGCCTGACCCATTTCTTGAGGCCAATGCATGTTTGTTGTTGGTTGAAAAGTTTACATCTCTTCTGTCAACCTGATATGGACAGTTTACCTCAGCAATGTCTAAGGAAATAATTTTCAGTCACTGTTTAAGCAGAATGTAATTGACCTGTACCACGGTATTTGCTGGATGTGAGTGTGTCTACCGTTATGTCTGATGTACCGAAACATCTCATGTCCTCTTCAGTTACGGAACTCCAGTAGTCGTGACAAACTTTTCATGTAACAGTCTATCGTGTGGTCAAAATTAGTAACCAAACAGCAAATTTTAGCTGCGACATCTAAGCATACCTTTCCGATATTTGATCAGTTGGGTTATACATTAAGTAGCTACCAGTACGTGAACGTTTACTGAAGTCACTCAATAGATACAAGTCAGACGTGAATTCAAAAATGAATCGAAAAAGAATGCCTTGAAACTAATCAACGTATGTTTTACGCATGGCGATAGTGGTAAATATGTATAGGAGTGCGTAGTTCATATATCTGAAGTCTTGAAGAAATATAACTGGAATACTGATCATCCATGAGGCTCATGAGGCTGAAGCCTGACCGCCCGGTGCAACTATAAATTTCTAGAGAAAATTTGCAGTCTTGTAAAATTTGTGCCAAGCGGCGTCTTGATCCATCCAGCCGTTCTGCCACAATATTCACTCCGCGACTAACCAAACTAACTGGAAACAAATGAACAATCACCGATAGCAACAAGAAATCTGAGCTAATGCTCATGAGACGCGCCACAGCATCAGTTTAATTTCGTACGTAGTTCCATTTAGAACATTTTTAGTTTTTCTTTTAGTTCATGTGCTAGATTAAACTGGCAGCTTGCCTGTCAGTTTTTCAGTGCAAATAATGTATCGTATCGTATCGTACGCAGGTTGTCTTGGTCTATCTCCAGTATATTTCAGCGAAAATTCACTCTTAAGTGTGCGTCGCAGCCTAAAATAGCAAAAAAATCACTTAAAACCCCTTTTTGGGGGTTCAAGGTTGTTCAAGGTCATCGATGATGATGCAGAACAAAGATACTGACATCAAGAGGCGAGAATAATTTAGCATCGACATCAAACGATTTGAATATCGCCTGTAACGTATGCATACTACCGGTATTTATAACAGCGTGTTAAGTAGATGCCCCACTATGGATGTATGCACGTCGACGACGACATGCATGCACGCGTGCATGCATGCATGTGGGGCATCTGCTAATTTATAGGTATTATATTTTTTTAATTTTCAAAAGGATCTTCACTACGAATGAACTAGTGTTGCACGGTACCACTGATTTTGCCCCACGGTACGTACCGTGGAAAAGTATCGCGGTACTCGGTAGTACCGTGGTTATACCGTGGTTATATT
>Ga0209052_1000440_pt1 | contig 12731 bp, 11 predicted proteins | sample WorMetHEROISLAND_2_FD_187409 | JGI IMG/M metagenome (GOLD analysis project Ga0209052, IMG submission 187409) | Marine gutless worms symbiont microbial communities from Max Planck institute for Marine Microbiology, Germany - Olavius sp. 4 HERON... | ecosystem: Host-associated > Annelida >...
ATCTACGACGCGGATCCAAGGTCTATATTGAGGGCCAGCTTCAGACACGTAAGTGGACTGACAATCAAGGGCTTGAGAAATATACGACCGAAGTCGTCTTGCAACGATTCCGCGGTGAGCTAGTGATGCTTGATGGCAAGCCCGGGGACGCTGGGGGGAGTGGTCCTGACCATGGCGATTACGACCATAAACCACGCGAAAAACCACACGAGAACCCACGCGAGAGTGAGCTTGGTGACGATGTGCCTTTTTAAAAAGTGTATTGCGGTGGTTGACAAATTAACCAATAGTGTTTACGGTGGCCTTGCATTGGCAAAATCCGATGTCGGGATTAACACACCGCATTACCAAAAAGCGCTCGATGGCTGCGCTTCAACAACGCGGCCTTTTTTATGGTCGGGTGCAGACGGGCACGTAATGGTGGCCGTATGCTTTTTGGGCGGTAGTGTTAACCTGTCTGTCAACCCGGCCACCCTTTTTCCCCTTTTTCCGATTAACACCGGATGGTGGCCTGACCAAAAAGAGGCCATTATGGTTAACGACAACACACGGGCGGACTCCGTCCACTCCACATCGAAATCCATAGACATATTAGACGCCAACGTCACAAAGCTGCGCTTTCTATTAGGCGTTATTGCCTTCACTGAGCCTGACGAACTGGACACGCAGGGGTTGTACTTTATCTTGCAGGATATCGTCATTCAGCTTGAGGATGTCGGCCGGGCCATGACAGGGAGGGCGGCGTGAGTAATTTGAAAGTGATGGATCGCGAAGTCGCAACCAGAGATAGTCTATACTCGTTGAATGATTTGCACAAGGCTGCGGGTAATTTGAACAGGCACCGACCTAGCCTGTTTGTGGCTAACAGGCAAACAAAGTCGTTGATATTAGAGATTGAGAGTAGCCTAAGCAGGGATTCCTGCTTAGCAATAAAAACTGTTAAAGGTGGAGACAATCCAGGTACTTATGTGTGTCGGGAGCTAGTCTATGCGTATGCAATGTGGATAAGCCCCAAATTCCACTTGGAAATCATTCGCGCTTTTGATCAACGCCAACAACCTGATTTGCCCCCACACTTTAAAGTTATGCACGACCTTGTTATGCAAGCTGCGGAAACAGAGCGCCGACTTGCAAAAGTAGAATCCTCTCACACTAAAATAAAACAACGTCTTGATAATTTTAACGGCGACATTGGTTACAGAACAGTTTTAGCCTTTTGTCGAGAGCGTGATATTTTGTGCGGCAGGGTGCAGGCGCAATCTATTGGTGTGTCGGCTAGGCGCTTGTGTCGTGAACGCGGAATTTCCATTGGTAGTGTTCCAGATGAACGCTACGGAAGCGTTAACTCATACCCAGCAAAAATATTGGAAGAAGTAACGAGAGTGAGGTTGGTATGACTAATATTTTTTCTGACAGTTTTATTAACCAGATCGCTGATCGAGTCGCTGATCGGGTTGCAGATCAGGTCATAAAAAAAATATCAGAACCGACCCAAACAAATCCAGTTTTGACAACTAGCCAGGCGTGCGAGCTTCTGAGATGCACTGCCGCCACCCTTCCAAAACGTTATCCAAAAGCAAAAATCGGACAAAACGCTTGGAATCGAATGAAGCTGATGGATTATTTGAAATAAAATGCTTAACTACAACAACGCACTATTCGAAAACAGGGTTGAGCCTAAGGGTAGCCTTGATGATTTTCCTACACCACCCTGGGCTACCAGAGCCTTATGCGAATGGCTTGAGAGGCAGGGGTTCGATACAAAAAAAATGACCGTAAGAGAGCCTGCGGCGAATCGGGGTCACATGGCGACGGTGCTTGCTGAGTATTTTAAAGAAGTGGTGTCATCCGATATTCATGATTACGGAGTTGGGTTTCCAGTTGAGGATTATCTGTTAGATTATAGCGACGAAAAAAAGTGTGATTTCACGATAACAAATCCACCCTTCAACCTCGCTTCGCAATTTATCCAAAAAGCTTGCGCAACAAGCAAGGTCGGGGTTGCAATATTCGTGCGAACTTCTTTTGTTGAAAGTCAGAAGCGCTATCACAATATCTTTAAAAGCAACCGACCAGCTTTTAATTTACAATTTGCTGAGCGCGTTAATATTTTCAAGGGCACAGTATCCAAAGACCGACCAAAAGCGATGGCTTTTTGTTGGCTAATTTGGCTGAAGAATCCGAAAATAATAACAACAACTCAAGATTGGATTCCTCCTTGCCGCAAGCATCTGGAGCGGGATGGGGATTATTCTTAATGATTTACAATGATTAAATATCTTGATGTCTGTTCCGGAATCAGCGCACCAATCGTGGCCTGGAGGCGTTTAGGTTGGGAATGCGTGGGGTATTCTGAAATAGCATTAAAACAACATAAGATTGCTATCATAAAATATCCGCAATTTCAGACGCTTTCGGATTCACGTAAGCAAGCGCTTGATCGATCTTGCGCCAGCCAAATATCTTGCAAAATTGAAATACGTCCAGCTTACCATCCCTGACCAGCGAGGCAATGCGCGTGGCTGCTGTGTGGCGGGTGTCGTGAAAAGTGAAATCATCAAGCCCGATGGATTTGCGGGCTTTGTAAAACAACGCGCACAGGCTTTGTGAGGTCAGTAAAAAAACTTGCACACTATCAATTCCCTGCATCGATTTCAAAAGTTTCACAGCCTTTGCTGACAGGGGCACCTCACGTGCATATCCATTTTTTGTCTTCTCAAGCCGTACATATTTTTTGTCCAGAAAAACGCGGCTCCATTCCAACCCGGTAATTTCACCAGCCCGCATTCCGGTCTCCAGCGCCAACAAAAACGCGACAGCAACCTGGCTGCGCATAGGGTATGGTGGACTTGCTGGATCGTAATCCAACGCGTTCAGCGCGGATTTGATTTCGACACTCGATAATACTCGCTCGCGTGGCGGAGCGTCCCGCAAGGTTCGTAAATTTTTGCAAGGATTCTTAACAAGCCATTCCCACCGAATCCCTTGGTTGAAAATGGCTTTGAGCAAATTCATGTCACGCTTAACCGACGCCTCTTTAACCCGATCCAAACGCATAGCAATGAAATCGCTGATATCGTCACCGGAAACATCCTTTAATTTTTTGCTTACAGGCAAGACTTTTTGAAAATAGCCAATGCGAGCTGCCTCGTTCTTAAAGCCACGATGTAAAGGTGTCACCTCGTCCAAATACCGCGCCAACAAATCACCAAACGTTAATTTTGCATTTGTTGGACCAGCTTCTTTTTGACGAAGCATCCACTCAAGCGCTTGCTTTTGGGTCGGGAACGTTTTGGAAAGCTTCCTGCTTTCGACCATAACCTGCCCGCGCCATCGAATTTTGCCAGACCCCAACCTGATTCGTTGTGCCTTCATATAATCCACCTTTTTTAGCTGAGGGGGAGTTTTTGAGGGGGAAAATAGGGGGAAAAGTTTTTTCACACAATAAAATTGTGAAAAATTGAAGGCAAAACTTTCAAAAAATCGTAATTATTTCAGTGGGGGTGGCTTTTATTTTAGCCAGAACAACCCTATCGAAAGGCCCCCTGGTGCCCAGGGACGGAATCGAACCGCCGACACAGGGATTTTCAGTCCCTTGCTCTACCAACTGAGCTACCTGGGCCAATCGTGCCGGTGACCTGTCCGATCAGTCCAATTCCCATAGACATTCTCTACGCACTTGTCCAGATCAAAGCAGGAAAAAGAACTGATTATTCCCAATCGGGCGAAAAAGCGCTGTTTTCAGTTTTCGTTTTTTGGTCTCATGGATCCCTATCAGGAGCTTTCCCTGCCCCTGAATCCGCTTACCGACAGTCTGATCGGAAAAAGCAACGGTCATGGCAAGTGCATCGCGTTCCATAACAACCGCTTTTTGCCGGCCTAGCCGCCGTCCGGTACTTCCATGGTACAGATCGACCATGACTTGCTCACCCGGTGCATAGTCGTAATCCTCATCTTTAGGCAGATTGACCCGGACCTGGTTGGGCAAAGTCGGCTTCAGACGCACAAGAGACTCTTGAGCTACAATCGACTCCCCGATCTGTGCTTTAAAGATTTTATCCACACGAGCATTGAACGGTGCCCGAACGGTCAGATGACCAACTTCGCGTTGCAGCCGCCACCAATGTTTCGTGGCATTGTCCACGGCATTTTGCGCTTTCTCAATCTGTCTGGAAATCAAAAGCGTTACGGCATTTTTCCCAGGAACATCGCCGCGACCGAATTTGCGCCTCTCTTTTTTCAGCTTCGCAAGTTCGGACCGGGCATCGCGCAGGTCGCTGGTCATCCCCCGAAGCACGCGCTTGCGAAAAAATAGCGCAGCTTCTTTTCTGGCCCCCGTCTTGCCGCTTTTCCCAGCACTGATCGTTGCGATTTCCGACTTCAGTTTCTCCAGTCGTGCCTCCAGGTCCAGAACTTTCTCTCGCCCCTCCTCTAATCGGTACATTAATGCGCGCTGATCCAGAACGACCTGGTTCACTCGCTCTTCCTGTCGCCCGAGTTCTACCCGGTGAATTCTTCTGAACCGGGCAAGAGTCTCGTCGGAAAAACGCCCAAGTCGATGCCATTGCGGCGCCCGTTCCTGTAAGATAGCATAGCGCGATTCAAGCCTGGCCCATTTTTGAAGAAGCATCTGCCTTGCTTTTTCCAATTGTTCTTCCAGGCCAGGGTTGGAAAGCGTCATAAAAGTCTCTCCAGCCCTGATTTCCATCCCCTCTTGAATCGCAATTCTTTGCAACGTCCCGCTACCTTGCGCGTAAATCTGGCTTTGCTCAGGAAGTGGTACAAAAGCACGTCCGTGATACAGTTTTTGTGTCTGCACCGGTTGATTGAAGGCCACGATTAGCAATGAAAGAATTCCTGCTAAAAAAACCGCCTGGACTGCAATCGTAGAAGGCCGAATCATCGCGTTGCTTCCTCCGAATTGAACTGTTGAATCCGCCTATTAGAGAGGCTTAGGATCTGATTGGCTTTGCGAACATAGGCCGGATTTTGTGTTGCAAGAACGACGGTCTTCCATCCTTTTAGAGATTCCAGTAAAGATTCGAACCTTCGCCTGTAATGACTGTGCATGCTAAAGTTCGGATCATCAATCAAGACCAAGGAACCGGGGTTCAAGATCGCGCGCGCCAAGATCATCGCCATGGCTTCATCACGGGTGAGTATCCGTCTGGTATCCTTTTGTGAATCCAAGGTCATCACACCGTCTCCATCGACAACGGTTGCAAAGCGCATGGGCAGCTGTGTAATCAGGCGATCCAGCCCAACAAGACGAACAGCCTCCCAGAGAGTATCTTCGCTTGCATCGGGGTAGCGTAGCTTCAGGTTATCTTCCAGGGTCCCGGGAAACAGGTTTGGCTCCGCAGGAATCATTGTAATCCCGTGACGAATTTCTTCGTCAGCATATGCGTTCAGATCTCGTCCCTCAAAAAAGATCCATCCATCCCAATCGACCCTATTTCGGGCGATCAGTTGAAGCAGACTTGTCTTTCCAGAACCATTCTCGCCGACAAGGACCGCGAAGTTGCCTTGGTCCAGTGAGAAGCTGATCTCTTCAAGAAGATAGCTATTTTGGTTAACATGGCGACAACGCACCTGGTGCAGTAGCAGATGTGCTTTTTGTATTCGTGCGTGGAGTTTTTCGCAATCCGGGATAACAACATTTTCCTCCTGTGCTTCCGGAGCAGTAATCATCTCCCAGCCCTTGTGTGCAGGGATGAGTTTCCCAAGCAAGGTTGCATTGGCAATTACGGGGCCGATATGACGCCAATAGTCTATACAGGCAACAACCGAAATCGCGCATAGAACCATTAGCTGGCTGGACATGCTGTCATTTTTGTAATTGATAATGATGAACGAAAAGGCGATCCCGGAAAAGACCAGGCTCCAATTTCCAAATGCACCGAACAGCTGCTCACTGTCCTTCTTGGCCTGTGCTAAACGGTCAATAAGCGATCGGGCGACACGCCGCCTGTTACCCTGGATTGCAAGCCGGGCGATTTCATGCCGGTTCTTAAATGCATCGTGCACGAAGGACAGCAAACGTGCATGGCGTCGTGCAAGCCTTCTGCTGGTTTTTTCAAATGCCGGGCGATAATATTCATAGAGACCCATGTGAATTATTATGACAACCAGCGACGTCCATACTTCGTGCACACCCAGTGTGGCGATGGCACCGACAGATAGGATAAACCATGCTGCTGCTGTAATCAGATTGATTTGAAGGCGCATGGCCTGGATGGATAGACTCTGGAAATCCAACTCCGGTTCGCAGATGAAGGCATCGGCTATCTGCCCGAATGTTGCTCCGCCGCCTGTCTTGCCGTTAAGAGCAACACCCTGCTCAAAGGCCGCCTTCAGATAAAGCAAGCCTGTATCGTTAGCATAATATGAAAACAAACGCTGGCTGTAGATTTCACGCATCAGCAACGTGACAATGAAAACGTTGAACAACAAAATGATGAACAGAGTGGGAAAGCTGTTTTTTGCTGAAAGTAACGGACCTTGAGAATACCAAGCAAACAAAAGGTCAATCCCAATGATGGCAGCCAGCGCCTGACCAACAGCCAGCAAAAAGAAGACTGTAACCTGGGACCATGTCAACCGCAATCCCAGTCGCTGATAACAATCCAGACAAGCCCAAAAACCAGCGGCTGACCGTGAGGCAGTTTTACGCCCCTTTCCATTGGTTGCCATAGGCCCTGCAAGGTCGTCTATACGTGCTTCATACGACATTGGAGATCTTCTTTTTATGCTGGTCTGTTGTCTGAATATCTTCTTCGCTTGGTTGCATCGGCGCCTGGTTTGCAGTCATCATATAACGCTTACTTGGAAGGACAATCCGGACGTCTTCTTTATAATGATCAGGGCGTCGTTCAGGCTGTGCGCACTGCAAACTGCCATCTTGGTTACAATCGGAAAGTTCGCGTAATCTGCCATCTATAACCTCAACTTCGCGATGAGCATCTTTCTTTAGCCTTGCACTACAGTTAAGAAGAATAAATCCGATTTGTCCATGCCTGTCTTTCTTGACAACGGCAAGCAAATGGCTCAACTGTTCCAGCGCGATCGGATCGAACCCGCTGTCGCAGGCGTGCAGAATACAAAATTGGGGTTGGGTTACCAAGGTCCGGATAATGGCGATTTTCTGAATGATGCTTCTGGGTAGATATTCGCAGCTGTTGTGATCCACCATGGTTTCATAGCCAGAATCCATAGGTATAAAAAAGCGATCCAATCCAAGGATGGTGGCATAATTAAGTGCTACCTCCTGGTTTGCGTCGATATTAAAACCGCACAGATTATCCATCACACTGCCCTTGATCAGCGCCATATTGCCTGGGATGCGTGCGATTTGTTGTGCTAGATGTTGTTTTTTACTTTGCCGACTCCCGTTATAGAGCAGCTTTCCGTCATCAGGCTCCCGAAGATCAAGCAGCATATCGCACAAGACGTGGCTTTCATATCCCCCCGGAAGGGTAATCGACAAAATTTCCCCAAGCTCAATACTGAGATTGACCTTTCTCAGATAGAGAGTCTCCGACAGCTGCAAACTTGCTTTGCTCAGCCGGATTTCGTTTAGAAGCTCACCTTCTTCAGGATCGGATTGATTAATCTCATCATTGCCAAACGCTTTTTCAGGGGCATCGTGCAAAATTTTAGCAATCCTCGGAGAACGCTGTTTTTGAACCAGTGCCAGACCAAGCGCCAGAAACCCGTCTACAAATCTGCTAAACGCAATTGATGCCAGGCCAGACACGGCCACCACCAGGAAGAGCATTCCAGCAGTTGCAGGTCGCGGCGCCGTCTCTGCCAACGCACTGACATAAGGAAAGGTCGTCGATAAAATCAGAGCAAGAACGAGTATCAGGCCATGGGCTATCGTGAAGAAAATCCCATGCGTAGTAGCATGCTGGGCATTGGTGTCCATTTTGATCTGATAGAATTGCTTATCAATACTGCGTTCAAGCAACGGTCTTATCGAGGCTGTACGCTCGCGATGTAAATCCCGAGCGAACTTGTATAGCCAGGACCTCCACTTCGGAGAAGCATGACGCCCTAAATTGATTGTCGTCATCGTTCGGAAATAGGCAGAAGCCGCAAAGGCAATGCACAAAATCACAACAGGCAAAACCCATGGATTCAACATCAGAAGGCATAGACTAAGTACGATCATTCTCGGAATTGCAACAAAAGATTGTAGCCACATTTCATTCAATTGGGGTGATGACCCAAAAGATCGGGACTCTTCTTCCTCCAGCCCCCGATCGTAGTTTTGACTATCTATCCGGCTGGTAGCTGCAAATAGTTGCTCAAGCCGCACAGCCATAGACTTGCACACCATTGCTTCCAGAAAACGCGCATATGCTACTGTAGCAAAGCGATTAAACAAACCAAAACCGGTAAAACCCAATAAAATAACGGTGACAAGATGGGGTAAGACGGCAATGACGACACCGCTCGTCGCGGCGTTAATCAGATATGCAGTCCCAAGCAACCCGGCGCATAAGAATAAATCTCGAAATAGAAGCAAGGTCAGCAACCATGGAGACGATTTGCATAATCGTTGAAAATTACAGAAGTAATAAAAGAGGGATCGCCTGACCATATGCAGAACTTAGAAGTATATTAGAAATTTTAAGTAATGCTAATCTGCAAGTGTGAATAATAAATTAACCATACACGCTGAGATGAATTATAAATATATGTTAACTTGCTAGATTTATTTAGTATTTACTATTTTCAATCCATAATAAGCAGCATTGAGACTAACGAATCCAATCAAAGACTCTATCGTAATGCCGAAACGACATATTCTGATTATAAATCCTATCTGCGAAAAAGCAGAAGTAATTCGCAGCGCGCTTTCGGATCTGGATGATTGTGATGTAACCATCTTACCCAGCCTGACCCAAGCGCACGGTCTAATTATCAACGACGAAGTTAATATGATCATTATCTGCATCGGCGATCAGGAAGACTGGTCTACGATTGGAATTGAAGAATCGCGTTTGTTTTCCGAACGCCTTATCCATACGCACCGTTATCGATTGATCGCCATCATTCAAAGCGATCAAAGCAAGATAATGCCGCAACTTATTAAATCCGGATTCAGCCTGGTTATTCCAGAGCCCGTACATGCAAAACAGCTTTGCAAACAAATCTCCGGTCTGTTCCGACTGGCAGCCATGCACCAAGAGTTGGAGTTACGCTGGCAGACAGCTGGCCAGTTCCAGACCTTTGGAGAAACCGAAGCGGCCCTTCCGGAAGCCCAGGGTGAAGTCCCCCTCAATCTCTCGACGCCAAGAATTCTTGTTTATAACACTACAGGTGACAATCCCTATACAGCTAGCGTGATATCACGGTTAAAAAGCTTTGCCTTTATCAAAACCGTCGACAATGAAGAAGACGCCATCAAGGCTTTGGCCAGCAATGTCGCCGATATTTGCGCGGTTATCGTCGATTCAGAACAAACCGAAACCGGACTGTCCTTTATCGCGGGAACATTGGCGACCACGGAATTCAATCGCTTCCCAATGGTCGCCGTTTTGGCAGAAGCGGATTCCACTTTGGTTGAAGAATGCTTCTCTCAAGGCTGCAGCGATCTATTCCTGGGGGATATGAGCGCCGCCGACTTGAACGTTCGGGTTCGAATGCTAACGCGAATCGAAAAAATGCGCGAAGTCATCAACAAAGATTTTGACAGTTTACAGGGAAGCCGGATCAAGGATACGTTGACCGATTGCTACACTTACGGGTTTGCGATGGAACATCTTCAAAAACTGATCGAAAGTTCCAAGACGGACGGCAAGCCGATTTCCATAGCATATTTGCGCATCTCTAACCTGGCGGATATCAACCTCTATTACGATTTTTCCTCCGGCGATCATGTATGGCGGCAATTCGCCTCAATTATCAACCGCGTCTCACGCAGTACTGACCTGGTCGCACGTTTAAGCGGGACAAGCATTTTGCTGATTTTTCATGATGCATCCCTATCTAAGGCTCAGGAGATTTTAGATCGTTTTACATCAATTGTAGGACGAATCGTCTTTAAGCTTCCCGGACTGGAGGAAACAGTCCGCTTAAATCTGGATCAAGCCTGCCTGAACTGGGAGGGAGAGCTTGAGGCCAAGAATTTTGTCGACCGTTTGAACACCATTCTTAGACGAAACGACGCCGCTTGAACCCGCCCTTGACCTGATCTCGAGGATAGGTCATACCCAACCCGTGCTTATTTCTTTGAGAATTGAGGTTTGCCTTGGGATTTCAATGTGGAATTGTCGGCCTTCCAAACGTTGGAAAGTCAACCCTGTTTAACGCACTGACCGAAACAGCTGCGGCCTCAGCCGCTAACTATCCTTTTTGCACAATCGATCCCAATATCGGACAGGTTCCAGTCCCCGACCCCAGGCTTCAGGAAATCGCCAGGCTTGCCAAATCGCAGAAAGTGATTGAGACCCAGCTTGCCTTTGTCGATATCGCCGGGCTGGTCCGTGACGCAAGCAAGGGAGAAGGGCTTGGCAATCAATTCCTTGGCAACATCCGTGAAGTCAACGCTATTATCCATGTCGTACGCTGCTTTGAAGACGACGATATCACCCATGTTGACGACCGGGTTGATCCTATCGCCGACGCTACGACAGTGGAAACAGAACTGATGCTTGCAGATTTAGAAAGTGTCGAGAAACGAATTGACGCCTTGAATAAGAAAGCACGCGGCGGCGACAAAGAGTCGGCAAGTCAGCTGGCCTTTTTTGAGCGCGCTCAAACGACTCTGTCTCAGGGGAAGCCGGCCCGCCAGATCCCGGTAGATAACAATGACCCCGAAGAGGCACAGCTGCTTAGCCAAAGTCAGCTCCTGACAGCAAAACCGATCCTTTACGTCTGCAATGTCGACGAAGAATCAGCTGCTAGCGGCAATCGCTTCTCCGAAGCCATAAAAAACAAGGCCTCTTCAGACGACGCGGCTGTCGTGATTATTTCGGCCAAGATCGAATCTGAGATCGCTCAGATGGAAAAAAGTGAACGTCTAGACTATCTAGATGCAATAGGACTACACGAAACGGGCCTGAATCGCGTGATCCATGCAGGCTATCGTCTGTTGGATCTGATTAGCTTTTTCACCGCCGGTCCAAAAGAGGCCCGCGCCTGGACAGTCCACAGGCAGGCAAAAGCACCAGAAGCAGCCGGAGTCATTCATACGGATTTCCAAAAGGGTTTTATTCGTGCCGAGACCGTTTCCTACGATGACTATATCGCCCACGGCGGAGAGCAAGGTGCGCGCGACGCTGGAAAAATGCGGCTGGAAGGAAAAGAATATTGTGTTCAAGATGGAGATGTGATGTTGTTTCGATTTAACGTATAGAATATGCCATGATCGCCATACCATGACCGACAGAGACCAAGATCTGCATCTTCAGATTCTACTTAAAGACGGACATGTCCTGTCCGTGACCAACAGAATGCATGATCCGGAAATAGTAGAATTTCTAAACGCCTATGCCAGCACCCAAGGCAGTTTTCAGAGCAACCAGCTTATCCAGCTTTTTGACGTTCCCAGCGAAACTATGGTCGCCTTTCCGGCCGAAACCGTCAGCTCTTTAAAATGCACCCCTCCCGTGGATTTGCGTGCATTGGCCCAGGCACATCAATCTCTGGACACTGGCTCGGCACAGGGTAATGATGATACGATCATCCCGTCGCGTGTCTTGCGGATCGACGGTTTTCTCACCGCCGAGGAAAACCGTAATCTGATCGATTTTACGATCACCAACCAAAGCCACTTCAAGTCCTCATCCGTGGAAAGTGATCAAAGCGATCCATCAGAAAAACATCGCGATTCGCTCGTCTGGTTCGACTTTGATCCCTGGCTTGGGAAGCTTCGCAAACGCATCCAGAAAATGCTGCCCGATCTGTTCAGACACTTCGATTTGGAGCCTTTTGACCCGACACAGATCGAATGCCAGATGACAGCGCATAACGATGGCCATTATTACCAGTGTCATAACGACAACGGCGCCATAGCAGTCGCCAATCGCCGGTTGACCTTCGTTTATTACTATCACGGTCATCCCAAGGGTTTTAGCGGTGGAAACCTGCGCATGTACGACAGCCGCATAGTCAATAATACATATCAGCAAGCCGCCGATCATTACACCGATTACGAACCATCGAATAACAGTATTGTTTTCTTCCTCCCCCATTGTCTTCATGAAGTCATGACGGTTCATTGCCCTAGCCGGGCTTTTAAGGATTGCCGTTATACCATCAACGGCTGGATCTGGGAATAAAGCTTCCGCCACGACGTTGGGAAAAACCTGTCGCTTTATGCAGGCGCCAAGTATAAAAGAACCTTAAGAATTCGCCTAGGTTGTAGGACCGGATAAAAGGCCCAGGACGACAGGCACAATGATCGTGCTATCATATGAGGGAGTTAAAGAGATATGGAAACCGAAAGCTTTGAGAGACGTGGTCAGGTTGGAATCATTTGGATCAACAATCCGCCGGTTAACGCCATCAGCGTCGCTGTGCGATCAGTGATCATTAAGAAGCTTCAACAGGCAAGTGAAGACACCACCGTCAGAGCCGTTGTTATCGCATGTCGTGGCCGGACGTTCATGGCAGGCGCCGACATCACCGAATTCAGCCAGCCACCAAAAGATCCCCAATTTCCAGCCATGATGGAAGCCCTTGACCGATTTGAAAAGCCTCTGATTGCAGCGATCCACGGA
>Ga0209052_1000441_pt1 | contig 12731 bp, 7 predicted proteins | sample WorMetHEROISLAND_2_FD_187409 | JGI IMG/M metagenome (GOLD analysis project Ga0209052, IMG submission 187409) | Marine gutless worms symbiont microbial communities from Max Planck institute for Marine Microbiology, Germany - Olavius sp. 4 HERON... | ecosystem: Host-associated > Annelida >...
GGGTAGCCCTGAAACAACCAGTCAATTACTACCATCATCAGCACTCATACCAGCCGGACACGGGGGAGCCCTGAAACAACCAGTCAATTACTACCATCATCAGCACTCATACCAGCCGGACACGGGGTAGCCCTGAAACAACCAGTCAATTACTACCATCATCAGCAGTGCATTCACACAACTGACAGACGTCTCGTCGGCAGTGCCGTTAGCCCTAGGCCCTGAGGCCATTTTTTGGCCTTGACCATGCAATTTGACGACGTACTGTCAGCTAAACGCACAGCCACGACAGAGACACCTGTTTGCATCAAATCACGAAAGCTGGCAAAAAAATCATGTCTGACTTCGAAAATAATATTAAAACACTGCAACAACGGACATACCGTTAACTAATGGGTAGCACAAAAAACTGGTATCAAATTCTCTCACTCACTCATTCGGTTTATGTTAACAGGTCCACTTCTCCACAGAGTCAGTACAGGTTAGACCAGTTCCCAGAAGTACTGTGCTCAATTAACTGTTGCTTACGGTTACTGTTGTTACTGCATCATTTAGTCTTTTGACACAATTATTTTCGTTGTGTTAGTGCTGCCTTCTGGCATCATAATAAAAAAATTAGCCCCACGCAGGACTGATGGTCGACTCCTCACATCGTAATTCTCTTCCAAGCTCAACGTCATGTGACACAGAAACTAGGAAAAATGTCAAAAACTCGACCCGTTCAGATTCAGATACTGTGCTCTAGTTCAAGAATCAGTAGTCATCTTCCAGCTTCCAGTTTAAGTGGGGCAGGAGACAGGACTAAAAAGGAAGAATTTCTAACTTTGAAGGTCTCGAGACCTTGACCCTGAATCGGGTCATATGGCATACCATCATGTAGTACTCATCAACCTCTACCTATATACCAAATTTCATTTGAATGAGAAAAACTGTTTGTTGACAGACGAATGGACGGAAATATTGTACATATGTACAGACGGTAGACCGGCTTTATTAGGTCAACTCAGTCGAGGAGTCGATGAAAAAAACATTCTACTACAAACGTCACAAGACACAACAGCACTGAGCAAAGCAGACCAGTAAACGTTGAAACAATCATCAAACAATCAAAGACTGAAACTCTGTTCAACTCACTGCAGCGAGGTCAGAGACATTGACACGCCTTCACCGTCAACCTGTATTCCCTGGTGAGCAATGTTTCTTCTGTCCAGCTGCAGTACAACACACGATTAACTCAAACAGGTTTATGACTATTTTAACATCCATCTACGTAGCTGTGTGGCTTGGTGGCATGCTGGATTCATAATAGCGAGGTCACAGTTTGACTACAATTCTTGCTAATACATGTGCCTCTGTCAGCAAGCAGTATAATTTGCTACCGGCCAAAGGGCAGTGCTGCTCTGTGGCGGAAAAGGTGTGGCGGAAAAGGTCTGGCGGAAAGTAATGTCAGCCTAGTGCTGGATATATGACTAAATCACTTGCAGGCTGACTATCCTTAGAATGGGCTCAGCTCCGGATCCGACGCTCACAATCAAGTATTGGCTCTGTGTCCTACCGGACTGCAGCAAACATATCAGCCTTCTATTGCAAACAAGTGCAATGGGAATGCGATTATTATGAAAAATATGTTGTAAAAAACTATCATGATATGATACATATGATGTATGATATGATGCAACTGTTTTAAAATCCCACTAATCACACAAGCAACTACCTGGGCACTAAGAACCAGTAACAAATGTGATTAACGTAATATAAATCTGGCATTTCTAGAAAATTAATGGAAATTTGATCACACAAATAACTGCAGTAATAATGAATAGTTTTTCCACACTTGTGTAACTTTTCCAGCAACACAAACAGTGCAATCAATCGATTTATACAGCACAGAAGCAATGACAATAAAATTAGTTTCAGAACTGTGGAAACACAATTCAGTACAACTACTACTGCAATTATGGGAGTACTATTAGAAATAATGATAATAAAGATTTGCCTCTTCGCCCAGCTCCACAAGCGGCATTCGTTCTTCACACATGGCTATGATGTGCATCAACTCCGGAACGAACCAAACCGATGAGTACGGCCGCTTCTTTGCCGGGGGTCCCGACTTATCTCCAAGTAACAACTGCGCAAAAGTACAAACGTGCTGCACCAAACTACCATTCTTTCATGAAACGAGGCCTTGAATAAATCTTGAATGGATCATTCGGACAGCCGTCATGATATGATTACAGAATATTTATTGACAGAAATCAAAGATCCAAAGTGCCTACTTTATTACTGACTGCCTCCTGTCAAAATGTCCCACAATTACATGTTTTGTGGCCTACATGCTCATACGAGCTTCCACTCAGTAAAGTAACTCGTTACAGATGTGACTTCATACCACACTGCATTGCACGAGAAGTTCTAGAGACCTAAATTCGTAATCTTCACGTTCGTCATTGTACGTTGGTTACGTTGGTTTTTGCGACCTATGCTCTGCTGTACTTGCTGTTTCATTACAACCGCCAATGGCTGCTTTCCAATAAATATGATTAACAGTTATCAACATCGACCAATGTATTACAAAGAATGTAGCATAATCATGATCGTCATCATAATATACATTTTAGCCTGCCATTTGCAAAACAACAAGACCAGCATACTGAACATTACACAGCATTAGAGTCATCAATGAAATCAACTATTATATAGTATATTAAAAGACATGTTCTAGCTTTAATTAAAAATGTTGAAATTTAGAGCAACAATAGGTTCAATATTTAATCATATCATATCATATCAAACATTTAAACACAAATGTAAGTTCAAAACGAAACCAAATTTCAAACAAGTCTATGCAAAATTAGCAGCGAGAAAAAACACAAAACAGCAACGGAGAATATAATGTAAAGAAATACTGGGACTATGGCAAATCACCTTTCGTTTCCGTGAGAGATAATCTGGGTCATCTGACACAGCATCTACAGCAGAACCAAAATCCACACAGAAAATCACTGAATTAATTTTAAAAATTATAATTTTATTGCAGTGGTTGGTGTTACCATAAACTCACTGTGCTGCCTATGTAAACATATGCTGCCTTTTCATCCCACTCTCGAGGTGAAATTCCCCAACAATTCCCTGCTACATCCCGACACTGTTCTCCATGTTGTGGTTATCCACGTCATGCAAACTGTGCTAACAGTACAGAAATCAACCGTAGCAATATCGCAGTACGACAAATGTAATGCATCAGAAATATGCAAAGTTCTGCTATGCTATGACCACTGGTATTTTGCCAGATAAGATTTTCTTCCTGAAAATTCCCGGGCTTTTAGTCAATTCTCTGACTATCGCTCAGCTGTCATAACATTTCGAGGTATACCAGACAACTGGTCACCGCACTACGAGTGTAACTGGTCACCGCACTACGAGTGTGTCAAAGCAGTAAAGGTGAGACAGACCACGTAAACAGACACTGGACGTGTCAGAATCAGGATTCTCTCACTCTAACAGTGATAGTACATGACGTTAAAAAACAACCTCTAGTCGCACTAGTAAAAACTGATAAGATGAGATTTCATTAACAGCGGCACACAGATACCAAAGAGTCTGCCGCAAGGGCCGTGAGTGGAGAGGAATGAGTCAATGTGGACCAGGTGTCCGGCGCGTTGAAACACCGTGGACTGATCAGTGGTGACTGAGTCCAGGTTGATGCTAGCCGAGCTGCTAGTGTCGGTGCTGCCAGTGTCCGGCTTCACCCGCAGCAAGTGATAGCGATACTCCACGATCTTTCGCTTCTTCAGCGGCGTCACATCATGCACCTCAACAACCTGTCACAGTCCGTCAACTACACTAAGCTACATAAACTCTTCTGATTACCATAACTAAGTGAGTGAGCAAATTAATCTGTAAGGTGCCAAAGCAAAGGCATCCTTCATGGGCCTTGACCCGAGCTCTGGAAGACAGGATTGCTGCCTTTGACAACACGTGTCTCCGACGTATTCTCCGGATTCCCTATACAGCCCATGCAACTACTGCTGAAGTATGACTCCGAGCTGGCTCTCCACCGCAGTTGCTGCCGCTCATCCAAACAAGACGGGTCCGTTTCTTCGGGCACGTGGCACGGATGGGCGATTCGCAAGACACGTCCAGAGCCCTATATACGTCGATTCGCGGGTTACCCAAGGACTGGAGGCGCCGCCCAGGACGTCCACGTCGCACCTGGCTACGGACCTTGGAAGCAGACCTCCAGCCGCTCAATCATGGTCTGAACTCAGCCTGGCGACTCGCTCAGGACCGAGAACGATGGAAGCAACTTGTGGAAATGGCTATGCTCCAGTCAGGGGCATGCCCGCGATGATGATGATGTTGCCAAAGAGAAAAAAAATTGAAACTGAGGCGCTGGGGATGGGCAGAAGAGAATGCAAACACATTAAGTCACTGTGATTCATACTGCAATTACTGTCACCACATCCGGTGTTTAAAATGTCAACCTTCTGCCAGCACAACAAGCTAACAGTGCACAATCATAGTACTGCACTATTGCACGTTTCCTGGAGCGTGCACCTGTGAGAAATTCTGAAAGTTGGTCAATAACTGGTTAGGCACGCACACTCGATAGTCCACTTTGCATTATTTTGAGAAAAACCATCGGTAGAGGAAAACTCCTATAGACACTAACTTCATCACAGCGTCATCAGTTATGTCATTAGCTAGCGATGCTGTGTCTATTACCAGGTAGTGTTCAGGCTGCTTGGGCAGTTTAGCGTAGAGCCGATGTTTGCTGAGAGACTCTAGAGGATGTCCAGAGAGGTTGGTCAATGGAAGATGATCAGAGCACAATATCTGGCGATACTGTAACGACTGACGACATCGCTCCAGCATTAGCCAACACCTATATGACACACCACTCCAGGAGTACAAGAGCAGCAGCAGCAGCAGTACTGGTAGTAGTAATAGTAGTCCTGGACGATACAGGTAGCTGAATTAGGAGTAGTGAAGCGACTGATGACATGACCCTAGCCAACATCTAACAAATTACCAGAACCACACCAAAATTGTATCACATTACAGTATACATTAAGTAAATGATGCAAAATACATTCGAGGGTTTGCATTAGTCACAAGTTTAGGTTTAGATTTAAATGCTACGGACATACATGGTTTTGTGCAAATTTGCTGTCCTTCGAGGGAGTTATGAAAAAAAGAAAAAAGTTTTTATCAAAACACCATGTAGAGAGCGGACTCCAAACAAGATCTGCTTGAACTTTGTCAAGGATGATATGAAGAGTTTTGAAGTGTCCTGTGGCAACGGTCAGGATAAAGATCAATGGATTTTTTTTCACACGCACAATATGACACAAATGATGAGCTACTGGAAACCACGGAAAGCTATAAAGACTTAATAATTAAGAATTTTTACTTGAGATTGTAGAGCAATTTCCTGAAGTCCCGTTTGTCGGCATTCAGACATTCCTCAATCTCGGACGTCAACGTGGTCGCTGGTAAAACAAATACAAAATCACTGATAATACATCAGCATTGACAGACAACGTCGGAGCATGCAAACTTTAATAATTCAGCAATAACGGAAGTGCCTCTGCAGACTTACTTCAGTGTCAAGAAAAGACAACTATGTAGACTTTTGCAGCTATTCCAGATCCAATACTACAACAATCTGTACTTTAACCGCTGATCTTTAACTACACAAATGATAACTCAAAAATGCATCCACAAATGTGTATCAGTAATATCCACGAAGATGTTTATCTGCTGCCATCATCACACAGGGAACGTTATCAGTGTAGCCAATGACAAATATATCTCCAAGGGGTTCGAATTTCACTAAAAATAACTAAAAATAATAAAAATGTAAAATAAATTTAAATATAATAATCAGGCAATACAACATAGAGAGCATATGATTCAAACACGTAGTAGTAGTATTTGCTGTTGTTGCTGATGCTTTGTCATGTTGTTGTTGTTGTTCTTCTTATTCTGATCTGAAGTTAGTGTACTGCAACACTATGACCAATTCACGTCATTACTGATTACATGCAATAAAGACGTATGTATGATATGATATGATATGACTTATATGATACGTGCATGTTTCACCTTTCTGAGCTAAAGAGACTAGAAATGTTCCCTTCATCAGGTCGACGGCAATGCACAGTTTTTCACTGTCGAGACACGGCGTGAGCAGAGAGACGTGGAGTATCAGCGGAACATCTCGAATCTCACCTACACATCAACAGCACACAACCATTTCTTTCAATGCATCAAAGATTAGATGATATACACCGTAGTCCATAAAAAGGTGCCACTTAATTTTGGACCATAACTCCCATGTTTCCTGGTGGATTTTTACGTGCAACAGCACGCAGTGCTTAGCGAGTATTAGCTATTGTAATTCTGTCCGTCCGATCTGTGATGACCCGGTACCAAATCAAGCCCAGCTGAGATAGAGACTCCGGGTTTTCATCGTATGATAGTGCAGAGTCTGTAGTTCCTTGTGAGCAAATTTTGTACCACTGCATGAAGAGATTCCCCTCGAACGACGGCATCAAAGAGGGGTACACCCCTAAGAAATCGTTATTTCACCGTTATTAGCTCGTCTAGCATGAGAACGGTTGCAGGCAGACACAGACTTCCTGCCTATCATAACAAGCACTGCTGACGAGCTTTCTGGGGGTACCAACATCGATGACCTTGAACAACCTTAAACCCCAAAACTAAGGGCTTTTAGTGAACTTTTTGTGATCTCAGGATGCGACATGCATTTCAAGAGTAAATTGCACCAAAATCACTGGAGAGTGGATATAGACTAACACAACTTGCATATAAAATTTTTAGCATTAAACATACATTATAACAGATTACGTTTTGACCCCTAGGTTCAAGGAGTCCTCCGTATGGGGCATCAAGCTGTGTATCCCTTCAAAATGTGTGATTTCTGCTACTGTCGACTAATCCAGCATGAAAACGGTTGCCGGTAGACACAGAATTGCTGCTTATCACAACAAGCACTGTTGACAAGGTTTCCGGTGGTACCAAGATCGATGACCTTAAAGTCCAAAAATAGCAAGTTATATTGAATTTTTTGGCGATTTCAGGCTGTAAAGCATATTTTAACAGTGCATCACGCCGAAATTACTGTAAACTGATGCTGTTGCGCATAACATGAAAATTAGCTGATATTTCTCGTAAGCAACGTTCTTGTACTCACTTGATATCTTATGACAACTTTGGCACTAATAACACATAAACAAATTGTACTAGTCAAACTTGCAACGAAAATTAGTTATACATACATGGTGCTGACAAAATCATCCGCAGCTCACGATCAAGATCCTACAACAAACTCAATGTGCAGGAAAAAAACAGAAATTCATAACAACAAATGCATGTGTGTCCATGTACACGTGTGTGCGAAATACTCAATATCAGTTCTAAGACACAGATTATGCATGCACAAAGTTCAGAGTTTACACAATCCTTGCATGCTGCTAAAAAATTCCAATAACGGTTTAAAGGGGATAATGAAATTTCCAAAAATAAACCAAAAACTGTTTCTCCATCACAAAACAGTCTCAGAAGTTAAACGTTATTCACGTGCACTAAAACATAAACAACGAGAACTTGGGATATAAAATGTAACTTAATAAAAGCAACAGTGTGACTGTCAATGCCTTGCAAATGATCTCAGAAATTGTGAAGGAGTACGTACCTGTACGTGAAAGAGAAGATAAAAAAACTACTAAGCTACACACCAGTTTCATTCATGTAATCAGTTACTACGAGTTATTCAATCCAGTTCAGTTCTGTATGAGTATGTCAATAGCGCAACTAAGCACGATGTTGCACTGCTGCCCCGGTAGCCACCCTAAAACCAGTATGCTTCAAGTTCATGCCTGAAACTGTTGTAGGTAGGTAATGTTATGGCACGAAACAGCCTCATATGTGCTGATGTGCCATTAAGAAATTATTTACTCACACTCAAAGTTAAAACCATCAAGCACTAAAAGCAATGAAAAGATTTACCTTTAGTTTGACAAGGCTGCGAACGTGAATGGTGTGCACAAGCAGTTTTTCTATCGACAAGTGATCACTCTGCAATTCACAATAAGCCCGTTACAACAAATTAATTTCACTAATAATGACACTTCAGTGGACATAACCAGCAGAACTTTCAACAGCTTTTCCAAAGTTACAAAAAGTTTTATGGTTTGTATTTGCTTAATGTGCCAAAGCAACACACACACAAATATGATAACACATTGTAGAAATACAGCAAAAAGCACAATGTTTATTTACTTCTTTAACACGAATACACCACAAATGTACACGACTGTAAGTAAAAAACACACAATTACATAAAACTAATTGGTTCAAAAATATGCTAAACATTTAACCTCGTTACCAACATCTGTGAGGTCCGTTTAATAACTGTAATATGTATTTATTCATTTACATTGATTCATGATCAAAACTACAGGTTTACACAACTACCCTTATTCCACGCTGGTACTCGTACCGCCTATGTCTACCATACTGTCCACAGTAAGATAAAGTGTCGATAACCACATGTGCAGTCGTACATGACCATACAAACGACCATGCAGGCCACACGACCGACTGTCGGCCAGCGTGGAATAAGTGAGTTAAACCCGTGTCTGGGGTGTATAAGCTCATTTAACACTCACTTATCCTGCTCCCGAGTCCAGACCATGGGTTGTCCTTTCTGTGGCCCAACCGAAAACAACAAACCTCTACAGGGTAACTGACACCCAACAGTTAATAACATTTGACGATAACAATTTACCCTTTAAAAGACTGAAATACGAAGCTAAAGTACAATGGCTATCTGAGTCAAAAGAATCAAATCAAATCAATCAAATGTTTCTATAACAAATAATAAAACAATTCTCAGACCCCAATTGTAGGCTACAATGTAAAAAACAAGATATAAAAAACAGTCAATAGCTGTCATAAAACAGAATACACAGTCCAAAGTACCGTGATGGTTTGAGCGACTTTGGTGCTTTCGGAGCCGAGTATCTGTGGAAAATGACTGATCTGCAACGGCTTGTTCTTGTCAACATCGTTCACATGTACACTCAACTTGTACGCTGTGTACACAGACAGACTGCATTGGATTAAACTAAGCATTCTAACAATGCACAGCATTGTATAAATGCTAGAAAATTCACAGTTACAGCATGGTCAAAAGCATATAATAACATCCAAGTCCAAACTAACTGTATGACAGATTGTTGCTTATTAAATAAGTGGGCGATGCTACTGACCAGTTTACATTTTGCACGTATTCGCATTAAACTAATTTAGCAAATTATACTGACTTGGTTGACACAATTCAAGGCGGTAATAACGTCTCGCAATCAAAGTTTCAACTTCAAATCTATTGCAGCAACCGATATAATAACTGATGAAAAAGCCTTAATCGTAGTCCCACACGCAGTCTGCACATTCTACAAAGTGCACAGTTTGATACAAACGCAACAGTAACAGAACATGTTCTCAGACTTCAATTGTGTTTAGTCCATCCATGCTGTCTTTTTTGTACGCAAAACGGATCTGAAATAAAACTAGGCTGAACTAAACTGAATCGGATGCAGACCTTGTTGGAAAGGCTTTGAGTCCTTCTTTCCACTGTCCCTGCACAGTATATACAGCACGATAATCTTCAGAAAAAAAACACGGTGGAAATAAAAGTTGAATTAAACCAGGCTACATTATAACAAGCAGTGACAATTAAAATTAACTTGAAACGAGTTAAGTTAAAAAAAAGTATCGAGAAACAGGAAACCAAAGCTAAGCTACCCATCTAGCTGTGTAAAACAATGCTAGGAAACGAGAAGAAACAATGCACAAACGCTACATGTAACAAGTGGAGACAGAAGCAGCAGCTGGCAGCAAACCTCCAATATGACAGAAGAAGACTTTTGCCGACAACGTACTCTTCAATGTGGATACTATCACCAAGCCGATGTCGCATCAGTGACAGCGTCTGTAATGCAGAACATGCATCAGTCAATCTTCTGCTTAGCAAACGAATACAATACAATGTAAAGCAATGCCACACTACAGACTGTTAATCTACGGCACTCGTGCTTTCACTGTCCAGTCTGCTAGAACACCATCGAACCATCTAAAGTCGACAGACCTTTCTTCTGATTATTTCAGTCAACAGTAGAAAACATTTTGATTTTGTAAGTATTGACAGTTAGCACTACTTAAGCACATTAGAGACATCATAGATGCGCTGTACAAATGCACACTGGATTTGATTTGAATGCAATGAAATAACAACATTTGTAGAGCGCCCTCTATGTAAAACGTCTGCGAGCACTGACAAGAGTTAACATCAATATGCGCTCTGAAACAGTTCAGTTTTGAGACTGTGTTTAAAGAGGCAAGTGTCAGTGTTATGACGAAGGTGGTCTGGACGACTGTTCCAGGCGGCAGGCCTGGCGAAGCTGAAGCTGCACTCTGCATGAAACTTAGTTCATATGCTCGGCTTGGCATAGGCCGCTGCCGTTAGCAGATTCAAGTCCAAGTCATTATTGCTAGCCACAACAGTGTAACAAGCAAGGTTCCTTCATCTCCAACGTGATCAGCACATCTTGGCAGCAAAATGATCACATGCTGACGTAATTATGCGATACTTACTTCCATCTAAAAGCCGAACATGTCACACCCATAGTCAGCTATGATATGATTGTATGTACATCAAACAAATTTATCAATTTTTACTAATTTCCCTAAAACAATCCAAGTCAATAATAGAATGGGCATCAACCTTCCACCATATTCTGCCTGCAGGCAAAGTTTAAACTTCAGATCTACTGTAGTTCCTGAGATGAGAAACTTTGCTACACAATAATCACAAATCCAATCAGCAAGCCAGCCACACAGTTAGCTCAATTTGACACTGCAGAACCTCAGCTCTGTTGGGGCATAAAAGACTTACTAACTAATAACGACTACTATTTTAGTTAGAAATTACAAAGAATTACCTGTGAATGGAGAACTTCCAGCTGCAGCGACTGACAGAATGAATCTGTCAAACACAACCACAACAATTACTACACAGTGAGTCAAAAAACACATGCACACACAGTCTTTTTGTGACAACAATGTGGCAACACAATTTAGGCAAGGTGGTAGATTATGTAACAGATTCTTCCACGGTTCATCACAAAAAATACCAACCATGAAAGATTATTAAAATCAATCAGCAACTTAAAATATTATCACAAACAAACAGTGTGGGTTTTTTTGTGTGACTCAAAGCATACGTAGCACCATTTTACTATACATTTCTGACATTTAGCTCGACTAACCAGTTGTAAGATGGCTTTCCAAATGCCTACACTACGGTGTCAACTGTTAATGTACACACACATAGGTGCACATGGATGACGTCAAACATAATGCCTTCAGCTCAAAGACAAAGACATAAACAGCTATTGGAGACCAAACTATCCAGTTAGTGGAAAATTATCCTCTCAAAGCCACCTTCTCACTGTCTTAAGTAAGTAAGTAATTAAGTAAGGAAACAATTATATTGCCGCTAAACTAGATGAACAGCTTAATCTGCTGTACTTTACAAAAGTTAACATCACTAAAGACTTGTAAGACACGAGCTGGTCGGTGATCCGTGAGTTCCGTCCGTGAGAGAGAAAGGGAGAGAAACTAAGGAGGAAAAGACTTGGAGAAGAAATGAGTTTTCAGCTGCGAATGAAAGACAGCGTGGGACAGGTTGACAGCAGGTCTAGTATCAGAGAATGAAACGAGATCTATGACACAACTGACTGATATGGAACATGAAGAGAATGAGAAGGTTTATTCCACAACTAAGGTGCTGCAGAGTGAAAACATGATCGGTGGTGTTGTAAGTCTAGCACTCAAAGACATGGCTTTCACTATAACATTTTCTTGTTCTGATAACACACTAATAACAGTGTGTTGCAGCTAATGACAGTGTGGTTTACGTAAAAAAAATAAAATAAACAAACTAGTAATAAATACTGAAGGAGCATAGAGCTCATACGCAAGCAAGCATAGAGATCATCGAGCGGTTGTTCGTTGTCGATGAGTCGCGACTGCACAAGCTGATGAATGTAGCTAACTTGTAGAGAATGAACCAGCGCTTGCCCATCACCAATCTCAGGATCCTCCACGAGGAAATCAATGTCAAGCAGACGCCAGGGAATTGTTGAACCATCACCCATCAGTGTCAGTGTTACCTAAATACATACAGTACCATTGTTAAGAACACAGATGGGATGGCTCCAGGCTACTGGTCCCGACAATCGATGCAAGATGAGTCGTGCAAAATTACTACTATTAACACTATTTTAACAGGAAATCAATGTACCAAGAAATCATTGATAAACATATCAACAGCAGACTACTTTTTCGTTTATGCAATCACATCAGTAAGTAAGTAATACAACTTAATGGGCGGCATTTGTCAGTCAGTAGCAATGTGCCACAATCTCAACACAGGAACAAAAATACACTTAGCAACAGATTCAAAGTTAATGTCAGTTTTTCCAGGATGCTGTGAAAGCTGATAATATACTAAAGCACCATATTGATGATATGTGCAGGGATAAAGTTGATGATGATGTGATTAGGAATGTGGAACACATTATAGAATTGGTGATGATAAGAGACAATATGTTGCAGTTATCTAGTAATGTTTTTAGTTT
>Ga0209052_1000442_pt1 | contig 12728 bp, 11 predicted proteins | sample WorMetHEROISLAND_2_FD_187409 | JGI IMG/M metagenome (GOLD analysis project Ga0209052, IMG submission 187409) | Marine gutless worms symbiont microbial communities from Max Planck institute for Marine Microbiology, Germany - Olavius sp. 4 HERON... | ecosystem: Host-associated > Annelida >...
CGCGTAACATTTTCCCACGGGTCAGGGTTGGAAAAACACTAAATGTAGTGGCATGCATATGGCGACAGGCAGTATATGAGGAGTAGATATCTACTAGTACGGTCGGCTTCCCCTAGCGACAGCTGGGCTCTTGTTTCAGTTCTTGCAGTTGCTGGCTTAGCTGCATGTAGCTCGTAGTGTGGTCAAGTTTTATTCTGATATCAGTTCATGTGTTGTCTGGTGAATGTTTGCCGAGTGGTTCGTTCATTTCAGCATGCATGCCATAGTACGCATTTTTTTAAAATTTTATCAGCAGTTCCTGGAGTTGATTTTGTTGCATATCTACTTCACAGCTACAGCTATGCTTGGCAGATCTTTTTCTGCTGTAGAATTGTGTGCTTGTTAGACGTGATTAGCTATACATGCTATGCGGCTGCTGTGCTTGCTTGCTTCTGCTAGCTATAGAGTCACACATGTGCTCTGCATGTATCTCACTCAACACGTATTCTACACTGTCTCAAAAAGACGTCACCCTTTTTATTTTTGTGATATCTTTGTCAGATTTCATCCTATTTTGCTAATTTTTGGCATAAACATGCATCAGCGTGTCATCGGCGAGGCAATCGACCACGTGGCGTGGACGGCTGCGCGCCTGTGTGAGAACTGATGGACGAGACTTCAAACACTTGCTCGGATAATATCTGAACGTTACTTGATCTGATGTCACAATTTGACTTTGAGGTGGAGACTTTGTAATATTTCATGCTGTAGGCCTACTGTATGCCATAAATATCATTACTAGATTTTACATGGTACAGTACGAACATATCAAACGAGATGTTTTTGCCTGTGCATGTGTGTTTGTTTCAAATTTCCTGGAGTGTGTTTCTGCCAAAAATTGGCAAAATTGGATGAATCTGACTAAGCTGTAACAAATATAAAAAGGGTGACGTTTTTTTCTTCTGAGACGCAGTGTACATGCAACATTAGTCAGCGGATGATAGAAGACTAGACAAAGCAAGGCATCACACAGGGTGCGTACATATCCTAAAAAGCCGTGGATGGAATCTGCAATTTTAATTTTCGAGGCCTGGAAAGTCATGGAATCAGGCGTAGGACGTGCTGGAAATTGATGGAAAATAAGCCAAGTGGTTTCCACATTTTAGACCCGTGTACGTGTTTTCGGCCTTTACGTACATTATCATTGTCTACTGTCATACTCAGTTTGATCTATTGCTTAGTATAATTATGAGCTGTGTGGCCTTACGTACACAGTTTAATTGATTTTGTAAACGTTTACGAAAATCTGAGTTGTTCGATATCCACTCGATTAAGCAGTTCTGGAAAGACATGGAAAATGGACATAAGTAGTTCTTGAAAGTCCTGGAAAAACACTTTCAGTGTTCTGTATGCACCCTGATCAGTAGACAGTAGGCTCGCATTGCATCACGTTGGGTGTTGTTGAATGGGCTTTGATTCAGACCACACCCACTCGCCTTTTGACATTAGGCTTTGATACAGCAACGACTGGCATTCTGATCTAGTAACGTGGCTTGGTAGCATAACGGTTAGGACGCGGGACTTACGATCAAAAGGTCCTGCGTTTGACTCCCGGTCATTACTACTAGGAGGTGTCTATGGACAAGTAATCTATCTCGGTATTCTAACCAAACACCAAGGTCAACTCAGCCTTCCATCCCTCCAGGGTAGCTAAATCGAGTACCGCCCTGCTTGGCTGGGATTAAAGCGGTGCACGTTTACCTGTGTCGGGTGGCAGGTAACACTGTGTGATTCAATATGGCAGGTGACGCTCCGTAGCTCTGCGATGCCTCTTCGTTTGCAATAACATAGTACACAGACTGCTAGCAGCCAGTGTCATTGTTTGTCATAGATAAACTCTTAGCAATTTGTGAAACAGTTCAACTTTACTTCCCAGATGATATTTGCTATCATAGCACTACAGCTTGATTTTAGTTGTTGATGAGAAATTTCAAATAGGTTTTCATGTCATTAGTTGACAGTTTAATACTTCAGCCTTGCACTTACATAGCTTTTATTTGTGATTAAAATCTGTAACAGAAACGACAGTGTTTGCCCATCTGTAGTCTATCTTAATGTATATTTTATTGTTATTTTTGAAAATGCAGTTTTTATCTAGAGCAACATGTGAATATCTATGGAGATGCTTTGTCTATTAGCCATAGAGATATTATGATCTTTATCAGCAGTTCTATGTTCTGATATGTTGGCCATAACGAACATTTTTAAACATGTTCACTGTTTGTTCCCGCTGAGTAAAGAATCACAGCATATGTGTTACGTAGTAGACAATTAAAGCATGTTGTTTTGAGAGAACTTTTTAACAGCCACCATCTCTCGTATCTACTCAATTAAATATGTGAAGCTTTGGCTTTTACACTGGTAGTTAGTTTTAACGTTTAAGCACTGTTTAATCATGTATTGTGTGAATATGCAGGCGAATCGGCACCGTTGGGTAAGCTGAAGGATGCATTGTCGTCCAGAGAAACATTTGCACGCCATTACCTGGTCAGTTAGATGCACTTATAAACTGTGTCTTAAAAACGGTTGTTTTTGTGATATCTTTATCAGATTTCATCCGATTTTCTAATTTTTGGCAGAAACATACCCCCAGGAAATTTGAAACAACACATATACACGGCCTGATTCATATCTCGTTTTATATGTTTGTACTATACCTTGTAAAAACTGACGATGCATTAGAATGCACACTGCGACGTTGGCCACTTCCCGTTCATCTTGTCATTGAACCGGAATCTCGCAACTTTTTAAAAACTTATTTAAACCTTTGACATTCCAACATTTATCAGAAAATTCACGAATTAACTTTTTACCTCCAAAAACTTTAAATTTATAAATTTTCTACCAAAATGCAAACTTCAGCGGCGCCTGATTGCTGCATGATCTGGTCTGGTCTGCATCAGCATGTCATCGGTGAGGCAATCGTTTTAGCTTAGCTTAATCTAGCGCACTTAACCATAACCACTTAGGCTGTGTGCCTATGTGAGAACTGGTGGACGAGACTTCAAACACTTGCTCTGATAATATGAACGTTATCTGATGTGACAATTTGACTTTTATGTGGAGACTTCTGTGTGGATCCATAACATAAAGTCTAATATATTTACATGTATTATGAAATTTCTCTAGGTGATTTGTGGGTGCCCAGTTGCAGATCTTGACTGCAGATCATTTTGCCAACAACATGCATAAAATTCTGGAATTATACTCCAAATTTTCTGTTGCTATTTTAAGGTAATTCTTGTCTATTTACTGATGTCAGCTTGCACAGAAATGTCGCCACTGTGTCCATATGTACTAGTTGTGATCGAAGTATGCGTATAGACTGTCGATTTCTTTGACTAACATGTCTTGTCTGTTTTCAGTGATAACAGAGGACAGATTGAAATATGCTCAGAACTTCAATAGCGGTATTAGCTTGCAGAGAAAAATAACTTGTCAAAATATAAATGCCCTATTGCCTGGTATTTGCTATAGTGCTTCTTACATGAGTCAGACTCATGACCAGAAGCACTTTAAAATCTTGGAAGTGTCAGCTGATTGGCATGAGCTAATGATAACGCACTATCCATTGCCCACGCCAGCAAACAACTGGACCCATGGTGCAGCTGGCAGACATACCATCACACCAGTCAGCCACACTAGGCCTTCACCCTGTAGCCCATAAATGCTACTCATTTCCCTTCCCGCTCAAGGTTATATACCCATCTCGCCGACTCGGTATATAACCAACCACCAAGGCCAACTCAGCCTTTCATCCCTCCGTGATAGGTAAGTCGAGTACCGGCCTGTCTGGCTGGCTTTGAAGCAGGGTGCATTTACCTGTGTCGGGTGGCAGGTAATACTGTGTGATCCCACATGGCAGGTGACGCTCCGTAGCTCTGAGATGGGTAACCTTTAACGTTGTTGGTTAAGGCTGAGTTGACGTGAATGTTTGTATTGGTAGGAGCTGACTGAGCTGTCAATGGGAACATTCAAACACATCGGACGTCTTAGAACTGCTCGACTCATTGGCAAAGAACTTGCATCATTCTACTTGTACGTTGCACGAGATACAAGATGCTAATCTGTACATTGACCACTTAACGTGTTTTGTTTGTTGATTTTGTGTTTGTCTAGTTACCTGGATATTTTTTTTTGTTTTTCTTTTAGTTTTCATTTTATTTATGTATCTGCCACTGGCCACCTTCAAGAAGTAGGTTTTGATTGATTTAGTGCTTGATTGAATGATTGAATGATTGTGTGGTTGCCAGTTGGTTTAATTCTTGCCAGCTCAAAGCACAGGAAACTGAACTTCCATACTATCGACCTTGGTCGTTGTGGATACATTAGAACTAGTTTTTTTTGTATAGTTGAGTGTTGGATTTTTTTTCTGCCAACATTGTTGACATTGGACGTAGAATCAAAAGGTTGTGGGTTCGACTCCCGGTCGGGTCACTATCAAGTGGTTACTACTTGGACGGGTGACTGTCTGCGGACAGGTAAACCATCTCGGTATATAACCAGCCACCAAGGTCAAGTCAGCCTTCCATCCCTCCGCAGTACGTAAATCTAGTACTGGCCTGTCTGGCTGGGGTTAAGGCAGGGCACGGTCACCTGTGTCGTGTGGCAGACAACACTGTGTGATCCCATGTGGCAGGTGACGCTCCGTAGCTCTGTGATGGGTTACTGTTAAGAACTATAGACAACCATTCTGTATCGTTGACGTTGATGTGTAGTGATTGTGATTGGTTGTTGAGACTGAGTGGTGAAGCAGCGAAGGCCGAAGGACCGCTGTTGGATGTGATCAAGATGTGTAAGGCCGAGGGATGGGAAATGATTGCCGATGACACTCGCATCGACTTGGCAACTTGTCAACGACAAACTCAGCAGACCGTCAAGTCAGTCCTTTGCTTTGGATACTCTAATGTTATTGTGTAATTCTCAGTGATGTCAGTACTTGGCCTTGGCCTTAACTCTTTTAGTGCCAAATATTTTGTTTATTTTCTGCCCAGTGCTGAATTAGTTTCTACCGTTGATAATAAATTAAGTACGTAACGCCTAGGTGATGACTTCTGTCGACAAACTGTGTAGTCGTCAGCACTCACCCCCTAGATAGTGGACTTCAGCACTAAGCCCATTGTGTTGACTTTTGTCGACTTCAGCACCAAAAGAGTTAAGGCCATATTTTGTGGTTTGGCGTTGGTCTTGCAATAGGCAGGTTTTCACTTTGGCCTCGCCAATGTGGCCTTGACCTTAGAGAGTTGTCATGGCCACAAACTCAAGGCCGAAGTCTTGGCAGACTGGCCTGTAGCGGGCCTTCAGCAGTCCACCGGTGATGTTAGTGTTTAGGTTGGTAGATTCTGAGGCACTTGCAAATGAAATTGTGCACGTAAGTCCAATCGAAAACAGCAAAAGGAGATCTTTCGTCTTTAGCCTTTGCATTGTAAGAAGGCCCTGGCCTTATTAACATTACTTAATACTGAAGAAAAAAATAAGTAACAAATCGCATACACTTTGCAACTCAACAGACTACGTTTGTGATGTTTATTTGTTCCAGTGTAATTTTTGTAGGAAATCTTTGTGGGTGAACTTTTGTGAGATTATTGTTGGTGCATGAAATGAAACAGGCCTGATGACATTCCGGACAATAGTAGTACTTGCCTGTAATTAATATTATCAGTCAGTCAGTTGACGGCATGAAAGCACTGGAAGACGAAACCTGACGTATACATTTTGTACATAATATACATTTACCAGGTCGACTCAGCCTTCTGAACTGTTAAAATAAGTGTCATCTTTCAGACTGAGTGGTATTAAACGGCGATGGTGAGTGTAGTACTGTAGCTGCCAGTTTAGGTGGATCTGAGGCCCAGGCTAATTGGCGTGGTCCGAAGGTCGGCGGCCGCCCGGCGCTTGTGCTACATTCATCAGATGAACCGGGTGAACTCTTGCAGTGGCTGTGCCATGATGACTTTTTGAAAATGTCGAATCTCGAAACATCGTTGCTTTTATTTTATATTAGCTTGATAGCCTTGGTCTTATCAAGTCCTTATCTTTTTTATCATGTAATTTAAATGCTTTTAAACAATTTGTGGCACTGAATGGCCTATTTTGTGCTGATGTGCCGTTAAGAAACTACTCACTCACTCACTCACTGTGCCATGATGACAGCACCATAAACATCGTCGTGGCTATTACTAAACTGTGCTGTAATTAATGTCAGGTACTGTCGGACGTGCATGCATCTGTTGGCAAGTAGAACTCTGGCTGCAGACTCTCGACGCCACTACCAGCTTGAGATGCTTCATGCTGCTGATGACATTCTTGGTAAATATGCCGCCGACTTAATATGTGTCTGTTTCCATATGTCTGTGAGATTGTATGTAGTCCAGTCCTGCTACCATTGTTCTCAGTTGTTCTATGTATTGGTTAGAGTTTTTCAGTAATTAACTTTATACATATTTATTAACGATTAATTAATCGTTAATTTTGACTTAACTCCACAAACAATGGTAATTGTCCAAGAGAATGCATGTTTCTGTTTAACTTTTGTAGTGAGTTGTTTAGCCAATAGCCATCCACTCGCACATAACCAGTAAATGTGTTGTTCGATCTTGTAGAAGGACTAACATGTTTACGTTTACGGTTTTCTCATTATTGTTTTGTAAATGCTTGACATCGTGTCTAGTCTATAATGGTTTCCTATCGATCTGAAAGTTTAATAATTAAAATTGTGTTAATCGTTAGCAATTTTTAATGCTTAATTGTGTGGTTAAATGTTAATTTTTTTTCGACTTTATATTTTACTTGTTGGGTACAGGGGTCTCAGCAGTCCTGAAATTGCAAAATTGTCCTGAAATTTGAAATTGTCCCGAAATCTCAGTCATTTAGTACAAATGTCATGATATTAACCATTGTTGTCTGTGCCCAGTGACAGTTTAATGTTTTACTTGCAGCATTGCTTATCTGTTTACTTCATACGTGGATCCAGTTTTATGTTTTGTTTCGATTTGAGACTGTGACAATCATGGTTTCTTGTGTAACACTGCCTTGGTAGTGGTAGTGGCTCCTTTTGGATGTTTATGACTGATCTGTGGTAGATAAAACGTAATGATTTTCTACGTTTTGAGACCTGAAATTGTCCTGAAATTTAATAAAAACTTCGTCCTGAAATTTCACTACGTCCTGCTGGGACCCCTGTGAGTATATGAAAAGCTTAAATTTCTGTAGAACAAGAGGGCACGTAGTTGTTGGCTTATCTGTTTCTGGTCTGTGGTGGATGTGGATTTACTCAGAGATACAATCTGTCGGTTGTTTGGCATTTTGTACCTGGATCTAGGAACTTTTCCTTTACTTTGTAAGTGACAAGTTACTTGGCAACAGTTTGCCTCTGCGTATTTGCATTAGCGGCTGTTCTCAGTTTTGTGTTCTGGTTCAATATTGCGAAACAGTTGTTGGTGTGAGAATGGACTTAGCGACTGTAAATGCTTTACAGTTTATTGCAGGTTTTGTATATGATTTTTGGCTGAGTTGTTTTGACTGTTGGTGGTAACCTTTCAGCCGTTATGGGGCCACATTCTCGAAACTTTCCTAAAACATTTTCCTAAAATCTTCCTACGTCAGACGATTTAGGAATGCCAAAGAAGTTTTCTTATCCGGATTCTCGAACGTTTTCTTTGCATTTCCTAAGAAGTTCTTTTCTTATCTCTGTAGAGTAGACTAGTTCAACCAATCAGATGCGCTTATGCAGACCACGTGATGTAAGCACCCCAGTTTAAAAACTTCCTTGGAAAAAGTTTTAGAAAAACTTCTTATCTTGGTACGTCAGCGGAAAACAATTCACACGCCGCTTCGTTTTTCAAGTTGACCAAACGCAAATTTGTTTTACTTACTCATAGCCAATTTAACAGCTGTGTGATGTAAACAATATATGATGTCTAAACTAAGTGTCAACATGGCGTACAAATTTCGTTATTATTATGCAGCTTTCTTTTGTAAGACAAGGTTGGTGCTTTCCTACATATTTTCCTAAATTCTTCCTAAAATCTTTCCAAAGAAGTTTCGAGAATGCGCACTTTCCTAATATCTTCTTAGGAAGATCTTCCTAAGAAGATATTCCTAAAAAGTTTCGAAAATGCGGATCCTTTCCTAGGAAAAGAAACCTGCCTAAGATTTTCCTAAGAAGTTTTGAGAATGTGGCCCATGGTTTTATTATAATAAGTATCTTGAGACTAATCTGCGTGTTACAGAGAGTCCGGTGGCCGTTCGCTTTCAGCCGGTGTTCTCCGCGTCAAACTTCCATCCCGAGTCGTTGCCGTATGCGTTCAAACAACCCGCAGTGCTCAGCGTGAAGATCACTTCGCACTTTGTCGACGCCGTGACGGTCGACTCGGTGTCCGTGTCTCTGTCGCCGGTGTCGTCAGTGGTGGACGCAGCTGAACAGGGTGAGTTGAGCTCACAGCAGCATGGTGTGCTGGAGAGGCAGACCAGTCGGTCCAGTGAACAGTCGCTGACGAGTGCCGGAAGCGCAGCCAGCGCCAACATCCTGGACTTGTACAGCCGCAGCCACGAGGTATTACTGCGAACATATTCACCGTTCATGTAGTATATGGGAAGTCATAAGTTAGTGAGTAAGTAAATTTTTATAGCACACAATGTGGACGTCGAACCCACCGAATCTGAGGTGCAGGGGTGGGGTGGGCGCTAAGGTGGCCTAAAAGCTTGACTGTAGAAGAAAGTTTTGAGTTGACGATGAAAACGGCACGGGCATACAGAAGGGAAATTGGGAATGTCCAATAAAAGGGTGTTCCAAATGGTGGGAGGAGCTACAGCAAAACTACGAGAACCGAAGCACGTGCAAACATAGGAACAGACAGCAAATTAGAGTCCGATGAACGTAGAGTACAAGATGGAACATTGACGCAGTGTATCAGCAGTGAGTGTAGGTAGATAAGCAGACTGGCTGGTGGATATAGGCGATCATGGACTTGACGCACCACTCAATCCAGTTCAGCTGTGAAAAGCCATGGAATTTATGGTTATAATTTCAAGGCCTGGAAAGTTCTGGAACGACGCCGTGCTTCTGAAAGTCCTGGGAAAACACTATGAAGTCCTGCCATTTACGCCAAGATCAGCTGCATTTAGTTCGTTAGCTAACTAAAATTGCTGCCTCTGTTCGGATTCCATAAATCTGTTGTGTCGTACAATTAATAATATCGGCTGTTTTCACGTTCACGCCACCAACCTACCAACATTTGATGAATTTATATTATACAAATAGTGACTGGCGCGGGGGTCATCAGTGAAATTGCTGTCCCGAAGTTGGGAAATGTTACCTGGGGTCGAAGACTGAGGGTAACATTTCCCAATTGAAGGAAAACAATTTTTACTGGTGACCGATGACGCCAGTTGGTATTTGTTTTGTTATACTCCATAGTAAAAAGGCACAGGCGTACTTTTTCATATTTTCCGATCGCTTTGAAACAAGTAGACAAACCGATGACGTCATGTGTCGTTTGGCGATTAAAAGATCTGTCTATTATTGGGATTGGCTTGACTTAATTAAACATCATTTGGCAACAGAAATGTTTTGACTGCAATTAAGAGTATTTCTGGCATCAGGAATCTATCTATTTCATCAGAATTATTCTATAGTTTTATGAGAGAAATATGTATAACGTGAAAAATTGTGATTTAGATTTGTCAGTCGAGCGGTTCAAAAGCAGTATTAAGCTAACTGCCGTAGCACAGACGTCATGAATATTAGTGAGGTGCAGCTTGGCCAATCATGGCGTGATCGTACGACGCAGTAGTGCCCAGTAGGGCTCTACTGCGTCGATTGTTGACCGCCTGGTTACTAGTTCGTTTTAGTGAACGTCACGTAACGTATTTGGACGAATTGCATCTAAGTATTTTGCGTTGAGGAATAACAAAGCTCATTAGTTACTGTTTGAGCCTCTGAGTCTGTTCAGGGTCACACAGCAGCAGTGTTTGGTTGATTCAGGTGGTGCGTGCATCATATCAGCCGGTCGATCTCGTGGAATACGTGGAGTTGGACGCGGACGGACACACGGTGTCCGCGTGCGGAGTGATGTGTCCACACAGCGGCGGAGTGATACAAAGTAGTCCCGGCGGCACACCGGCTCCACTGCGAGAACGCGTAGTAACACGCCGCGGAGACTGGGACCTAGCGTTCACTGCGACAAATTGTATCCTGCAGCCTGGTGATAATGTAGTCCAGCTCACGGCACGGGCAAGTACTACTGCTACTAATACTACTTCTGCTACTACCGTTACCACCACTACAACAACTACTACTACTGTCAGTGGCCTGGGGCAATTGCCCTGCCCCCACCCTTAAATTTTCGTTTGTTGGAAAAAAAATGTTGGTCCGAAAAACTTTTCTTCCAAAGATACCAAATTTGGGGCTTAAAGTCCCCCATTTTGGGAGAACTTAGGGGCATAATCAGAGCTAGTAAAGAGTAAATGAGAAATTTTTAAATAGTGTTTGAAAGTGTCAGTAGGGAGTGTCAGATCTTTTCTATAGTCAGGCAATGTATTCCAGGCAGTGATGTGTCCTCGAGGACTTGTCCTCGTCCTCGAGGCGCCTCGAGGACAAAGAGCAGTGGCCTTGGCCTTGGCCTTGATGACAAAGTCCTTGGCCTTGGCCTTGGCCTTGGGTCCCAAGTCATTGGCCTTGGATTTGGCCTTGAGATAAAGTCCTCGGCCATAATGCCGAGGACTTTAATAAATTCTGACGGAACGACTTATGTGCATTCCAGCCAGTCCTGCGCAGGTGGAGTGAGTGTTCAGTCACGGTGGACTGTTCATTCGCCCGCACCGTGCCAGAGTCACTCCTAATACGTTAGCAAACTCGTGCTGGCTAAGTGCAACCGACACTTATATAGCTTAGACATAGGCTAACTCACGGACACATGGTTTGACAAGTTTGACTACATGATTGCAAAATTTTGTGAATGTCGACTAGACTGGAGTTTTAAGTCTGAATACCGATACGTACAGTATTTACTTAGTCTTAGTCTTAGATCAGTGGCATGTTTAACACTGAACATTTAGCTTTTTAAAATTGAATATTTCAAGTGCAACAGACATTTAGCATAGGCTAACTGAACAGTGAATTTACTGATACAGTAGGGCCTATTTACTTAGTCGTAGATTACTTGCATATTAAACCTTGACCATTTTAACAACATGGTTTGACTGTATCAATCATTGAATATATTTTTTATAGTACTGTGTCGTTCACACGGTTCTGGAAGTGGCTTTTGGATGTCCTTGGTTTTGGCCTTGAGTTTTTTTTGGCCTTGGCCTTGGTCCCAAGTCCTTGGCCTTGGTCTTGGCCTTGGCCTTGCTTTTTTGTAAGTCCTTGGCCTTGGCCTTGGCCTTGAACGCCATGGCCTTGGCCTTGGCCTTGAACACTAAGTCCTTGATAACATCACTGATTCCAGGCTTCATATTGACTGGTCAAGCAGGACTAAGACACCCGAGCACATAAACAAAAGCACACTGCGTTTTATCCACCTAAAACACCACTAAACAACCCCCAAAATTCACCCCCCAAACTTCATCCAGTTTCAGTCTTTTCTCTAATAATGAAATGTTTCATTATGGTTAAGTTTATAAAACTTTAAACCTACAGATGCACATTTTTGGATATTTACTTGATGTGGGCATTATCTAACAATGCTTATTCTAATAACTTAAGACTCGTGGAAAGCCAGAATCCATAAAGTTGGCTTTTTAAAAATAAACCCAGCTTTCTTAGAAAGCGTTTTTTTTCAACCTCGTGGTGAAGCAGTACTTATCGTGTGTGTGGGTGTGTTTAGCTGGCTGTACAGGGCAGCTACTCACTGTCTCAGCTCTGTATTAAGAGAGGAAACATCGAGTTCCTGAAATCACTGACGTCCGAGTCGGTTACCGTGTCGGTCCAAGGCACGGATTTCTCTGTCGACTTTACGCCTGTTTGTCGTAAGTGTTGCAAACTGTCATCTTTTTTCACTCTTAAGGTCCGTACAAAGCAAATGAACTGAACTTCAGTATTTTAGAGCTCTTGGAACACTTTTGCGAAATGAACTGAACTGAACTAAAAGAGGTTTGGGGCAATTTTTCAGGGTTAAAGATTAACTCCCAATTTTCTAATCCAAAAAGGTTTGACTCTTTCACAGGGTTGTGACATGTGAGCCGCGTGAAATTTTCTCGAGTGCATCAACAAAAAATGTATATAGAAACTAGAGCAATTTTCGTTATATTTCCCGTGTTTGCCGAGAAGCGGAGAAGCCCCCTCCTATCTGAAGTGAACGGATTCGCACGAAATTTGGCACAGCAGGGCACCTTACGGACATAATCAGCTGTGCCAATTTTTTTGTGGATCGGTGAAGGGATTTCGGATCTGAGGGATTGAATTTTGCCATTCTCCATTGACTTGGCACGCCTGTGATCTTATGTGTGTATATCTGCTACGTTCCGCCAACCGACACCGGCTCATTGTGCCTCGCTGTCGACTCAACACATACGGCCGTCCCCGGGCTTTTCCGGTTGCTGGTCCGACGGTCTGGAACTCACTGCCAGATGAACTCAGAGATCCGGCGTGTGATGTCGACAGCTTCAAACAGTTCTTTAAAACAATCTTGTTCAGCTCTTACTAGTGTGACTAGCGCATTAGAGGTTATTTCCAACGTTATGCGCTC
>Ga0209052_1000443_pt1 | contig 12727 bp, 15 predicted proteins | sample WorMetHEROISLAND_2_FD_187409 | JGI IMG/M metagenome (GOLD analysis project Ga0209052, IMG submission 187409) | Marine gutless worms symbiont microbial communities from Max Planck institute for Marine Microbiology, Germany - Olavius sp. 4 HERON... | ecosystem: Host-associated > Annelida >...
GGGTGAGGGCGACTGCCCGGTTGTTAGAGTGGGATCGAAGCATATGCTCAGTGCAGTCAGACTTTGTTGCCAAAATACACAGCGACCATGTGGTGGCTCAATTTTACAACTTTTCGGTGCCAAGTTGAATAATCAGAGGCACACTGCAAGCTGTTACACATAACACAAGCGAAAACAGTTCCAGATTAAAAATTAAAAATTGGTCCTTTATTTCGCCACGCTTCGCTCTATCTTTTGAGCCGACTTCCCCAGTCTTTTCAACAAGCCCAATAACATAAACTAAACAGCAATAAAGAACCTTCCTGCTGCGACGTCGTCTTCATGGTTGGCAAATCTTTCACTGCTTGCTTTGACGCAGGAGGGGGCTTCCGCTCACCCGCAAATATACTGTCAACAAACAAACATCATCATCATCATCATTTATTCACCAAAAATATAAGTACACAAAACTCATAAAACACAGACGGCAAGACACACGAGGCTCAGAAAAGCGCTTACTATAGCCTACATCACCTAAAAACAACAGTAGTTTATGCAAGTTAAAATCACATGAAAACAAAGCAAAATAACGTTATACACGTCTATAGATGGTGAAGCACACACACAATACTTTGTCAGATTACCTAATTAGTAATTCACGCTCATCAGTTTCCTTAATCTGTTCTTTTATTCATTAATTTACTGTCCAATTCCATCCATGCAGAACACTAATCTGGCTATGCATATGCACGTTAAATTTTCATGTAATATCCACATCCACATACAAACATTTTGAGCCATGGGTGACATAACAAGGTCTTGTAAGTCACTGCGAGCCAGACCGATGCAAAATGCTGCTATCACTGATGACGAAAAACAGCCGACATGTATTGTATTACATATTTTACCAAGCTCAGTGGTGTGTTCCCAACTGCCCATAAAGAAAACAAGGTGTGCGTAACTTATCAGCTAAAACAAGTCCAGGAAGTAAGTAAGTAAGTAAGACGGTAATTTGGTAAACGAATAATATGCAAGTAATATAATTCCATATATCACATTTTGGTGTTTCTCTTGGATGTAGTGGGCTGGATAACAACCGATCTTGGGTCAACGTGGCCCATGACTGGAGGCTGTGCACCATTGATTTAGATTACTATGCAACAAACACTCTCATATCAAGTGTCAAATCCACAGGCATAGCACTGGCAGCCAATCCGCGACCCCTTCGAACTGACCTCTCCTACCCAGCATGCATTGCGTCGGGTAATTTCATTCTGGAATTTCTTAGCAAACTCGCGGTCTCGCCTATTCTCACGGTGGCACATGCGCGCGAGGTCTGTGGAGCAGACGACAAGTTTGGCTGCCGCACATGCGTCAACGTGATGCATGCTGGGCAGGAGAGGTCAGTTTGAGGGGGTCGCCATTTGCAACGCTGAGAGATGGCAGCCCGGTATCTAGGTATTTATATATAGATCTGTGGTCAAATCTCTACTGCACACTTTTTGACAGACTGCCTGAGCTACGAACCAATAAAGTACATGTACATGATCATACTTGCCAAACTCCAGGTCAAAGTCAGCTGCATAACCACCATCAATCAGCAGTCTGAAATGACAACAAGCTCAGCTATGATGCACATTGCATCACGTTCAGCAAAAACATATCACAGGCTGCGTGGTAGCGCAGCATTGTTGTAAGGGTGACGAGCCGTTTCAATGGTAAAGTCCAAACTTTGACCCCCCATATATCCATAAACCCAATTTTTCCATACCAAAAAAATTTGCACAGATGATTACATCCAGCATATCTACAAATGTGCAAAATTTTGTTAAAATCCGTTCACAAGCGGCTTCCACACGAATAGGTGAAATATGACACTTTTGTGACTTTTTATATCTTTCCTTCCCTTCCCTTCCCTTTTTTTCTTGTCGTCGCCTTCAGCAGAAACGACTGAACCGATTTTAACACACAGTGACCCATGTCTCATGGTTTTGTGCAAGAAAGTGCCTTTTGGGGGTCAGAAAATTAAATTAATTATTTAACTTATTTTTTCGAAAAAAAATATAACAACAAAAATTAAACGATTCTTTAAACGGTCATAACTCCGGTTGCGTATAAGATAATCGTAATTTTTGATTCCAAGGTATGGTTTTTGTGCTCGGCTAATTTTGCGGTGACATTTGACCCTTATTGCCATGGCAACGAAATTTGAGACAAAATAGGCTATAACTCGGCTTGAGTACGAGGTATCTCCGAGATCGTTGCATCTAACAGGAAGTTTTCAGAGTCAGGCTATTGAATGATGTCAGTCAAATTCTACCATGACCCACCCTGGAGGTTGCCATGGCAACGAAATTTAGAGAATTTGGCCGAAAATTGGCTATAGCTCAGTTTGCATGAGTCTTAACCATAGTAGTAGTAGTAGTAATAGGAGCAGCAGCAGCAGCAGCAGCAGCAGCATTAGCAGTTGCCGTAGTAGCGGTAGTTGTTGTTCTATCGTCAGATTTCATTCAGCTGTGAAATACTTCCAGCAGCAATAAAACTGCAAATATTTATGAAAAAACTGTTCAGTTTATATACGACGTAAAGGTGACGTCATGGTTGGAGATATAAAACTGCACAAATTACTATGAAAAAAATTCAAACATCACCATTACACATTGTCAGAACTTTGCTGACTGTGTAATGGTAAAGTTGAAATTTTTCAACGATTTGTGCAGTTTCATATCTCCAACTTTGATATCACCCTTACACAGCATATAAACTGAACAGTTTTTTTAATACAAATGTTAGTTAAAAAGCCATACGGAACAACTGCTGTAAAGGGGCACAGTTGAACATTCAAATTTCACAAGGTAGTGTGGCAACAGAAATGAGGTGAGGTGACAACTTTGCTTCTGCCTCTTCCGCAGTTTATGATTAAGTGCAAAAGTGAACAAAAATTGTTGAAATTGAACCATACTTGCCAAAGTTATCATAAAAGTAGAAGTGGCTTGGTTTTATCTGGGACAATGTGTAGTAACAAAAAGCCACCATCATCAAGTTCATCATAATCGCTAAGAATAATCAGAGCACTAATTAAGTCATTGCATTTGCAGAAATTCTGCACATTTAACATGGTGTAATTTCTGCTACAACTATGGCATTTGTCACAAATGTAGTGTGCTTCCCTGCAATAAATATGCAATTTATAAAGCAGCAATATGACACACTACAAAAAACAATGACGAATTTCCAGTAGGTCTACAGTCTACATAATAATTACAATCTTCACTAGCTACTTGTTCAACAGGAAATATTACTACACATACCAGATGACACTGCAACGTACCTAGCAAAATGCAATAAATGGTTTGGATGTTCACCATCTGCCAACGGCTTGCAGTCATGTTCATCATAATAGCTTGCCATAATTATTACTCAGTGAATTTCTGTAAAAAAACACGGCAGTCACTAGAATGGCACGCCATCTTTTGTTTTCTAATTATGCTTCAACAAGCTGTGACCATGATGTATCATTGTTGCGATTTTCTTATTTCACTCAGATTCAGACAAATAACAAGAGGAATAATAAAGAGTGTACTAGCTGACTTGACAGTTCACTGGCTAGTACACAGCCTAGCTGACCAACAGTTGGCCAGCTAGACACTTCATAAGAATAACAAGAATAACAACAAAGACCAATGTAGTCTGGCAAAAAGGTGCAATCAATGTGGCAAGTACACCCAACTTCTCATATGTATTCACCAGGTGGCAGCATATAGGACTGAGTTTGGCTGCAATTTGGAATTGCATTTTTTGGCTGAGGGTTTGACTTCCAAATCTTCCCTTCCCCTAAAGGGGCCACGGACCCCATCTAACACAATGTGACACATGTCACTGGACTCCACAAGTGTACCTGCCAAATGGCATCTAAATCCATCGAACAGTATAGGCAGGGGACACAAATATGACAGACTGCAGACAGACGACAGACAGACAGACCACGGTACCATGCGAAAAACTGTGTAGGAATAGGTGGAAACACTTGTGCTGCAACAGCGATTCCGCCTAACAATTATAACACCACTATAACAACAACAGTAGTAATAACAACAAACAATAACAAATGTCTGCCACTTTGTAAGTAAATATAGACCTAACCTCTTCTTTTTCGGGTTAAACTGCAAACTTCAATACAGCTGAAGGCTGTCAAGTCGATTCTGTTAATTCATTCGTAAGCATAATCAGTTTCACGTTACTTACACCTAATGTGAAGTTTATCGGACCACTAAAGAGGTGAGATCTTGGAAGAATCTAAATAATTAATTTTTATCCTGAAAATGAGACAAAAGCAAACAGTACTGCTCTGCTTGCCCGGCAATACAGTAAGCAATTCTGCCAATGTAGTGTCCCACTCGTCCCAGAGTTACACAAGTAAGTAATTAAGCACGTAAAAAATTTATGTAGTGCATCAATAGCCCTAACTAGAACAGCCCCTGATGCACTGAAATAGCAATTACCAAATGTTGCCTTTTCACGGGTCGGTTGAATCCGCTGAGCTGAGCTGATCGGCTGATCTATTTTACCAACCCTTGATTAGGCCACATTGTCAGTAATGAAGTAAAACTGAATCCAGGGGGCGGTGTGGTAGGTCTCTAGACTGAAAATAAAATGTCTGAATGTGTTTCTGAAACGTTGTTGTTAGGGATTCACAGAAGCAGATGCTGTGAGACAGCGAGTTCCAAATGGTGGGGCAAATGGCATCTTGTGTGCAGGAATCCCACCGTTTGGAACAGCGTCTGCTTCTGAGACATTTTATTTTCAGTCTAGCGACCTACCACACCACCCCTCGGATTCAATGTTACTTTATTTCTGACATAATATAGCCTAATATTGCCTAATCAGAGGTTTAGAAAATAGATCAGCCGATCAGCCCAGATCAGCGGATTCAACCGACCCCCTTTTCACTCATTCAAGACTACTCATTGTATTCAACCTGTATCCGGTCACTTCGTCACAGAGCCAATCGCCACACGGTAATCTCGCCAGGCAGTCAATTCGTCACAACATAAATCCGAATTATGACTCGAAAAAAAACAACTACATATGACTATGCAACAAAACGTAAACAAACCAAACGTCAACTTCCGTTTGGGTCTTCCCATAGCCATCAGTTCTTCCACGTACAGATTCAAATAACCTTTTTTAAAATACCGACAAAGATAACTGTAAACAGTTTGAACAATAAAACAAAAATAACATAGTAAACGTGCAATATTGATTTAGTTTTTATTTGCGAGCTTCATACGGTAAGTGTTGAACAATTTTAAGCATTGTAATTTAAGCCTCGCCCTATTTCGTTACCAAGGAAGTTGTATCAGCGTCCGTGGCGACCAGGTGCTCGTTTACAAAGGTAATCTATCGGGTGTATACGGTAAAATTAGAACATCGACGGTTGATTACGTTTACGTGTTATCTTTTAGCAGTTTAATATTAGAATATGTTATTTCGTATATATTGGTAGTTTCAGCAACATGTTAAATGGGATTTGACATTGTGTAAAATCGTAGAATGTCACAACGTGACACTGACACTATTTATATTGCTGTACTACCGACAGGAGAGAGCTGCAGTCATTGACTGACTGTCTGTCAAGCAATCACAATGGCAACAATGCTACCTGTCATCACGCAGGCTGCTAATAAACCAGTTGTCAGTGGACCTCAGCAACGCGCTTTCCCAGCAGTACAAGGCGACAAAGCCGCCAAGAAATCCAAGCAGACTGCAGGGTCGCCGGTGGTTGTTGTGCGCCAGATGATGAACAGAAAAGAACATGAGCTTCAACAGCGAAGGCTCGCAGCCCGTGCTAAATTGCCGCAGTTGACTGAGTGGCAGACTGATGAGTAAGCTTTTTTTTACTTTGAACATCTACTGACAACTGTTGGACATAAAATGCGGTACAGCTGTACATTTTAGATGTACATTTTCAAAAGTGTTTTTGATGCAAGATCTCCGTTAGTAATGCCTATGTTTGAGACTATGTGTGCGTCACAATACTGCAATGTCGGACAAATTTTAGACAAATTTTTTTATTTTGTATACATGCCTAAGAGGGGAGTCTGGCACAATTAGGCCCCGATAAATACACCCATGAATCCTATAATGCATGCAGTTGATACAGATCAAACAACTAAAGCCTATCATTCTAAAATTGTTATATGCATCTTCGTTTTTTGGGCCTACCCCTAAGTATATTTATTGCCTAATTATCATTGTTCATTTATTGTGCTGAGGATGGGAAAAATGCATACTCACATAAATGATGCACCATGCAGTAAAAAACAATGTAGGCCTACAGTAACTAACAGCGGTTTTGTTGTGAGAAAAATTCACAGTTTTAGGCTCCATGGCTTTGTGGTTAAGTTAATTAGCACACTTGGAATTCAAACTCAGGGACTCCAGTTAAAGTTGTGCCACTATTCCATTGGGTGGCAACCTTGGGCAAGTTTTTTACTCACATTGCCTCTGCAGTTTCTCAGCTCCAAGAAACTGGGGCACAAAAAGGTAGTTTTCGGCACCTGAGTGGTTATGGTGATTAAGTACGCTAGGTTAAGCTAAGCTTCAAGCTGAGCTTTAGAGCACACTATAATATAACCTAACTTTACTTTTTTGATGTAACAGTATCTGACATTGTTATTATTGCATTTCATAGGTATAACAACACGTATAAGCAAACTCTGTGCTTGGAGATGCTTGAGCATGGTTTCCATCGATCATTTGCTGAAATATTTGATCTAATTAAACAGCAGGAGGATCGGCGACTTGCAGCTGGTCCCGACTCTAACCTGTGGAATCAATGTCCTTTAACTGAAGAACCTGAAAAACTGGATATGATGAGAGATCAACTTGTTGAAGCAGAGTCAGCAATGTTATTGGGTAATTGCTTTGTCCTTCCTTAGATTATGTCAGTCTGGTATATTCAGACTGCCACATATTTATGCAACCTCAATACTCACTTTTACAATAAATTTTATAACTGTACATTATGTTTTTAATCTGTAGTACTGTAGTTTTTATACTTGTTAGTTTATTTCTGTCATTGTATATTTTATAATGTATATTATGGCGAGGTACACCCTAGCAAGTATTTCAGTATTATGATATGATGCATATAATATGTTCATACAGCTCCATCTGCATTTGTATGTGTATGTGTGACTGTGTGTGCTCATTTCTCACTCTCTTACTTTTCTGTTCTATCTGAAATGGGCCATGTGGCCTGAAATAGATGCTTTTAATTTCACCGATTTGATAATGTTTTTGTTGTTATGTTTTATTTTTGATACAAATCGAAAACAAGTTATAATGAATGATTAGTGATAAATGTGGTAAGTGTGCAAGCATTCTTAGTGCACTTTTTACTCTGATATGAATTAAGTTACAGTCATGTGTAAAAATACTCATTTAAATATGATTTCCATTTGCCTAAGTACAGCTGTAAAGCTGGTTCGCAAGAACTCTGAGGAAGTTTTAGGTGGTAATGGCGTTTTTACTTATATTTTATTGCTAATATTAACTTTATAAAGCCATTTGAGATAAGGTATTTTGTGAAATAAAATGTTGGGGTATGCATATGAAAGAATGGATTTTGCTTTGTGACTTTGGAACAGGAGACTATGTGCGAGTGTACCAATGCAACCATCATCTCGCGAAATACTTCCAGTCGACTGGAGACCAATGGCTCGCTGACCATTTCTATGAGAACTGTCTGAACTACAGTGTAAATGTTATGCATGATGATGGGAAGGTTGCAGCAGAGAGTCACTGCAATGTTGGCATTTGCCTTGAAGAAGCAGGTAACACTTTTTACCATGCAGTATTTTTATGTACTTTAAAGTAATTTCTGAGCGAAAAAGTATGCAATCTGTTTAGAACTATAACTTACTGACTGTTGCGTAATTTTTACAGGCTGTCAGCATGGCAGCATGCTATGCAGATGCCCTGTCTTAGCTATCACAAAGGTGTCTGTGTGTCTGTTCTGTCTGACACACCTTGCTGCCCTATCAAAGTGCCACAAGCTAGGATCAGAAACTCTTCACTGTCGGCTCCATCAAAGATTCTAATTTCATGAACCATAAAGCTTTAACAGAAATTCGAAGGGGTCCGATCGATTTCCGATCGAGGGCGATAAATGACAGGGCAGGGGTAGGGAAAATTTGTGATTTTCAACCAATAAGTCACTGTATCTCAGAAACGGTGCAAGATAGAGCCAAGGTACTATTGATCACTAATAGGAAGTCCTATACACGCTCTTTCAATTGGTCTCAAAAACAACGACCTTGGATGACCTTGAAGTTTGAATGGCCGTACCGCACTCTATTGCACAAATGCTGTGTCATTCGAAGCTTAGTGCAGAAATTTTAAAGAAGATAAACCCATACTATCAGCGGCAAAAATGTAGCCCAAGGACTCTACTTTCAGGTCCTTGTGGATATATATGGGAGTTCCGTGGCGTGTGGGCCTTAAACGACAGTTGGGTGGTCAGAACCAGCGATTTTTAGTAATTTTGGTCTCCATATTTATGGAACGTTTAGAGTTGAAGCCAGTATTATTGTGCGGCATCATGTCGGTTTTCCACTGACCCTAAAATGATTGACCTTGAATGACCTTGAGATGCCATTTGATGCTAAACTATGTTTTCGTCGTTGGTTTTACTAGATTTTTTCTGCCTCGCTTTGAGAGACAACTATGTGAAAACGAATGAAGATACTCCCATATTATCAGCGACAAAAATGTTTGCTGGAGACTGTAGTTTGTGACGATATAAGGTTTGTGCATATATTCGCCATAAGGTTGTCGCGTGATGAGGCGTCAGTTAACTGTGATGTGGTCCAAGGCGACTGATTTTCAATGCCATTAATTGCCTTGTCTTCCAAACCTTTGAAAATTCGGCGAAGTTGTCGTTAAAGCTTGGAACAAAATTATTCAGCGTCGACTCCAGTTGTGTCGGTGTACTTCTTATTTTGGCGTATTTACGGGGCCTTGCGCCTGTCTCTCCCTTTGAGAGTGAAAAACATTTTAATAAACTATGGAAAGAAAAATTAATCACAAGAGAAGGGAGTTTGCCGGGCCTAACGTAAAAATATTTCTGTTATTGGTACACTACTCACCAGAGTCCCTTGTTCACATTCTAAATAGGCTACGCAGCTACGCTTCTAACATGGTAGCGAATACTGCTAGTACTAGCGTCACGGCAGCGTATTCTTAACTGTTGCAACAGGGCAACTTGCAGAAGCCGCCGACAATTTTGAACTCTGCTACTCGCTGACAAAAGGTAAAGCAGACTGGATGACGGAGGATGGTGAAAGGCGCATGCACTGCGTGTCTTGCAGCAATCTGGCAAGGATCTACACGTCCATTGCTGCGCACTACGCCGACCAGAACGACCCCGAGTCAAGCCTACAGTATCTCATCCGCGCCTACGAGAAGTCAAAAGAGGGTGAACAGTTTGCAGTTATTCATCAGAATTATTGTCATAATTGTAGAGGAATTCAACATGGCCTGAATACTAAGCATTATATTGCTAGGACCACGACAGTAATTTGTTATATAAGTAAGAATGGATATGAATGATGAATGAAGAAGGTCTTGAGACGCTGGCTGAACACCGAGAGTGACGGTGCACCGTGTGGAAGTGATGCTCCATATGTTGGCAACGACTTTCATTGATTGTCTCTGGTGCCCATAGACCGAAAGTGTCCGCTGTAGTAGTCATTAATTATAGGCCTAGCATACATTTTTATATTTAACCTTTTTAGTGACTCACATTTTTCGTGTGGTCGTTGCTTTGCTTTGTCTTGCCTTTATTAAGATTCTCTATTTCTTTTGGTCTCATAAACGTACTTACATTAACTGTCCGCTTGTTGTAGCAAGCAACGGCTGCTATACACAGTCAGCGGGCGCTGATTATAGCTCATGAAATATCACATTGCGCTGTTTGTATTGTATTTAACATTCCTGACGTCTGATTATGACTACGTCAATACATTTGGCTGAACGTTGGAATGGTGGAGCTACTATGGCGACACGGCAATATGCTGTCTCTGTGTTAGGAATACCGTGATTGTCATAGGAGGGATGATGTTCCGTTGAAGCCAGAGGGCAAGGCAGTGCAACCGTCCGTGTTCTTGACCTACCTATCATGAGAGTGTCCTGTCCCCAGTCAGAAACACTGTCGTTGTTCTTAAGCGGCTTGATGCTCTGAGTTGGCAACAGGATGGGGTTTCTGGCTGACATCTTAGTTAGCCATATGTGATCTGGATTCTGGAGTAATTACCTGTACGGAGAAATGGGCCAAAAATCGAGCGCACGTGAGTAAAGTAAGCAAGTGAGCTTAATAACCGGCGCAATTTAAACAAAAGAAGTTGCGATACGCTAAACGAACAACAACGTATTCAGCAGTCGTTTGATATGTTTGAAACTAATGTTCCGCTCTCGAAGTTCTACTGGCAGATCAGTCCGCAGCCGTGGTCGAGCTGCCGTGAAGCTTCTGTCACCGATTTGTGACTGTCTGCGGCACGGCACACGTGACGTCCGATGACCTGAGATGCCGACGTCCAACATCAGTGGGGAATTGACTGTTGTCCGATAGATGTCCGAGTGAGACCATGTATAGAGAGACTTGTACACCAGCACCACTAACTTGAAATCGATTCTTTGTTTCACAGGCAGCGCGTATATGTACGAGTATGTGAGTATGAGGGACTAATAATGTTTCCTCGTGTGTATTTTATTGTCACGTCTTGTCGTTCTACATTGCAGGCTGTGACAGGAAACTGTTTGGCGACGCTAGTTACCAACTTGGTTTGGCGTTTATTAACAACGACGATCCCCAGACTGCGCTCATGGTAGGAACTTTGGAACCGTTTATACTCTGATGTCATAGATATAACACATATATTATTATGCAACCGTCCTAATAGGCCGCATTATTACTACTAGTATTGCCCGTCCGTCTATCCCATATGAGCTTCTAAATCAGAAACAAAAAAGATAAATTGAAAAAAATAGTGTGAGGGATTCCCAAGGCAGGAGTAACCGGTGTGCCAGTTTTCAGCTGAAATGGTCAAAGGTCCGAGTTAATGTTAGGGTTGCACAGTGCAGTGGTATATATATTTACGCATAGCTAGCTGGATGGCCGCATATCTTTTCAACACTCGGCAGACATCTTCATTTGTTTCCATTACAGTTGTTGAATAGATATTAATACCGTTAACTTTTATGCTTACCTACATTTAACAATGTATGTCATACATAATTATAAGACACGGATGTTGAATGTTGGAGGTTGCCTTGTTGTTGCAGCACTTGCAAAATTATCTGGACACCTGCCAAGAACTCCGGGACAGTGAAGGCGTCGGCAAAGCATGTGAGGCCATAGCGAAAGCACACGACAGGTGCGTGGTCCATGTTGTAACTCATATACATGTATATGTGTGATGAGATGTATCTAATGGTTATTAACTGAAACAAGCAAACTAGTACACGATTTTCAGGCCTTGCTCAAGGCTAAGTAATGCCCGCGGGTAGCCGCAGTCGCTTCCACGGGCAGTAATAGACCGGCGCCATTTAGTGAATGACATTTAGTGAATCCAAGCAGAAGTTCAAGCAGTATCATGCACACAAAAAGCACACAAAATCCCATGTGACCTTGACCTTTGACCTATGACCTTGATATTCAGTAGGCTTCTGGAGGTTGTCAAGGTACATGTTCTGCAAAATTTCATCAAGCTAAGTGCAGCGCTTCATGAGTTATCGTGTTAACAAAGAGAAAAAAACAGCGACGATGCTGAAAACAATGCTGCCGTTGCTTCCACGGGCAGAAATAAAATATTGAAACTTGGAAAGTATACAGCTACGACGTTCTATGCTAACTTTTCCGTAGCGTCAGCTATATACTGTAGAGTGAACAATCTGTTACAGTTCGACTCTGTTAACTGAGGACATTCAGTATGTTGGTGTGGTTGATTTCTTTTAGGCAAGGACAAGTGGACGAGAGCATAAAATACTTGCAGAGGTTTATACAAGTATCGGAAGAAAGCGAAGACGATACGGCACTGAGCGTGGCCTGCAACAGTCTCGGAATTAGACTCAACTGTTTGGTTTGCATTGTTACTACTAGTACTGACGAGAAAACTATGTGGTGCCGACATATTGTGCGGCCATCCGCCTGACTTTTGACCTTTTCAGCTGAAAATTGGCAACACCAATTACTCCTGCCCCTAGTGAACGTTCACGCCAATTTTGATTTGCCTGCACCTTTTAGTTTTCGAGTTAGGAGCGCCTACGGGACGGACGGACGGACGAGCAAGACCTGTAATGCGGCCCAATGTCACCGCAGATGCAGTGGCTGCTGTGATGAAAGCACCCCTGACAGATACACATACCCCTGTACTTATAACACATGCTGGCTGCTTCAAGATATGCATTATTGCTCTGGGAATGCAATATTTACAAAATGCTGCAGTAGCAATATATTATGTGAACGATGTCAGAATATAAATCGAATCAAGAGCAAAAATTCTAGGTTTTTATATCGTTGAGGTTCTAGTCACCAGATACATGGGTTCCTGATTTGTGATAGACGTATTGGAATCGCCTCCTCTGCCATGCACTCGATGCAGCGCGTCTGGCGACAACGCATATTGAGTCTGAGTACAAAGTTGCGACTCTATCAGACATGCGTCCTACCCATACTGCTCTACGG
>Ga0209052_1000444_pt1 | contig 12703 bp, 5 predicted proteins | sample WorMetHEROISLAND_2_FD_187409 | JGI IMG/M metagenome (GOLD analysis project Ga0209052, IMG submission 187409) | Marine gutless worms symbiont microbial communities from Max Planck institute for Marine Microbiology, Germany - Olavius sp. 4 HERON... | ecosystem: Host-associated > Annelida >...
CGTGTAAGTGGCATTAAGTTGCCCTATGTTGGTCAATTATGCCACCCCCCTGTTGTATCTTGTAAATTGTGACAGCGAAGTAAGTGCTGCCGGTATGCCGTAGGCCTATCGGACAGTACCGGCACAAGTTAATTCTTGTATTATATATTTAATTCACCGATTCTCTTCTGTTGAGTTGTGGATGAACGAGTTTGCGGTAAATAATGCTCGATCCCCTAGTGGTCGGCGACAACAGCCACAGCATGAAAAGTATCTTTATCTCGTAGTAGAACGGAATCCTGTCAACACAAGCCATGCCGTCGCATCTTCACGTAGCCAAGATACAGAAGCTGCAGGTGTAAACTCAGTAAAGCCATTCATATTCATATTCATATGAATATTCATATATTCGTCTGAGAAGAGTTGACACATCACAACTATACAATACACAATAGCACACTGACTCAAAAAACGTCTCACTTTGTCACTGTCCGTATCTTTGCCAAATATTAACCGATTTTCCAACTTCTGTTACTGGCAGATTCTGTATAAAATTTGTAGTAACAAGCCTACGGTTACTAAATGGCCAACCACACCTTAAATGCGTCGCCACACTAATTTGTGACATATAAATTTTCAAGAGTCACAGTAATCAGAATAAAAACATATGCAATGAAAATTATCTTCTGAAACTTGATCGAATTAAAAAAACGATGATAAAAAGTCAACATTTCAGACAGCAGTGATAGCGTCAATGACATTATATCAGTAATGCTGGCTACAGCATCAAACAGCATTGTAGTGCAGCCTCTTACAGCCTTACAATATGTACAGTTACTCTATTAAATCGGACAAGAAATCTGAGCTAATGCTCATGAGACGCGCGACAGCATCAGTTTAATCTCGTACGCAGGTTGTCTTGGTCTATCTCAAGTAATTTCAGCGAAAATTCACTCTAAGTGTGCGCCGCAGCCTCAAATCGCGAAAAATTCACTAAAACCCATATTTTGGGGGTTCAAAGTCGTTCAAGGTCTTGTTACGATATGCAGGAAGTCTGTGCCTGTCTGCAACCGTTCTCACGCTAGACGAGCCAATAGTGGTAACATTACGATTTCTTAGGGGGTACCCCTCTTTGATGCCTTCGTTCGTGGTAAATTTCCTCACCCAGCCGCACCAAATTACTTCATTAGAAACTAGAAACTGTAGGCTATCATGTGGCGTAAACCCGGAGTCTCAATCTCACCTGGGATTGATTCGGTACCGGGTCGTGACACCAGGACGGACAGACAGACGGTCAGAATTTAATAGCTAATACGCGCTCTCAGCAGTACCTGCCGGTACAGCTGTCGCGCGTAAACATGTACTACCTTTGTACTAGTGTTGCGTTAACATTTCAACTGCCATTCGTCTCACGGATCCGTATCACTATAGTTTCGTCCATTTGTCCTGCAAACTAGTAAACGAATATCTATCATGACATCTGTTTTGCTGTCTAGGATTACTGATAATAAAGACTAATATTTCTCTAATTTGGTTAATGTTATTTCGCTTCTCTGGCGTTTATCAGACTGTTAATATTTTCAGTTCTTTAAAGCTGAAAACGACAGTAATATGTCGTCTGTGTGTGTAAAAGGATGTTGGCTTATTCAATTCTCTATTTGTTTCGTGATCGTCTTAATTATGTTAATTTTGTTTGATATTGTGTTTTGTTTTCCGCTTTTTGTGAGTGTAAGTTGTAACTAAAATGATGACTTCGTTGTAACTAATAATATTAGTAAGACTATATATAATTACACAACGAGCTATGTGCGACTCAGCGGAAAGGAAAAACGTAGCACTTACCACACTATGAATATATCGGCAACGACTTCGACGGACACAAAGAACGCGTAGACTACCCAGTACATCATCCACTTCACCTGCAGACAAATTTCACAACAAACTCAACGCTGACGGCGAGTTAGATGGCATCGAAAGCCGTGATTGCGCCATATATGAATGAGTCATTTTATTCAGGTTTTTTTGACGTTCGGTAACCTTAAACTGAAAATTTGGCACATCGGTGAGGCCTACCACTCCTGCCCAGGGAAACGTTCCCACTAATGTCGATAATTGTAGGCCTACAATTTGGATTTTCTTTGTAGTTTACCATTTTGTTTGTACATATTGTGTATGTTCGCCTGTCTGTCTGTCTCTGTCTCTCACCGTCTGTTTAGCTGTTGCTACCATGTGGCAAAATAAAAGTTGACAATATAATGCTGCGTCCTTTTGCTTTCGAGTTAGGAGTGCACACGGGACAGACGGACAAACGGACGGACGGGCAAAGCGCGTAATGCGGCCCATTGAGAACTGCAACGCACATCGCCTTCCAACGTGAAGAATTTATGTATAACAGACTAGGATTTTTTAAGCGTCCTACATCTAAGTAAAAACAACATATAAACCGCGTTCAACATATGTAAGTAAGTAAGTAAATAGGTAAGTAAATTTGTATAGCATACATACATACATACATATTCGTTTATTAACAAAGTTGACAAGCACAACTTACACAAATGAACAGTAAAATAGACGGATAGTAAGTAAAAAAATTATGACGGATATTACAAAAATATATAAAAACACAAACGGCACAACTCTAAAAACAACCGTAGCTAGTAAGTGCCTTTATATGACATACGCATATGATAGAGTCCTTTTCGTTTAAATGAGAAATCCACAGAATCCGCAGCGCAAGTTGTGGCGCGGCTCAACTAATGGGAATGTATCAAATCGAATAATGAACGTACGTAGTCTTTGACGTTCTTGGTTTTGACCGCCTTATACGACGCATAGGCCGGATACAGAGTGGCGAAGGTCACCTTGAACGTCTGATAGATCACCGAGCTCATCTTGCACAGATCACAGTCCTATCACTCCACTCTGTATTGAAAACACAGCACATAACATTTCTTTCAACTAGAAGGGCAAGAGTGTCATGGACTTCAACTATAAAAAAGGACCTGGAGCTGTTGGGTGTGACATGGGAGGAGGCTCTGGACTTAACAGGGGATCGCTCGGAATGGAGAAACTGTACTGCCCGATGTGCTACTACAGCACGTGGAAGGACTAAGGTCTAAGGTAAGAAGGGCACACGCAAAGAACAAACCTCCGCCAACGCTACGTCGATTTTTCCGCTGTGTTCGCCAGGTGGTAGCACTATATTCGGGGGAAGTTTGCCCTATCTGGCAATGGTAAAGAATCCTTCAATCATATCTTGGATCCAGATGCCGATCCGGATCACCACTAAAATCTGATCACCTCTAAGTTGCGCCAAGTCTAACATTCTCTGAAAATTTCAACCAAACCGCTTGTAACTTAATTATGCTAGCAAACCAACAGACAGATAGATTAATAAATGAACAAACAGACAAACGCCGGGTATCGCATAACCTCCTTGGCGGAGGTAATAACCTCGTACGTTGAAACAGTGGCTATATATTAGCAATTTCATCAAATCAAACCTGTTTACTGGTGACATTGTAGCGGCGAACGAAATCATCGTTCTGAAGAAGGCAACGGCGGTTAAAGTTGTAATTTCATGAATTTATCCAATTTACGTCTAATGGCCTATATGCCATCCATGTCATGATATATACAAGAACCTTTATGTCCCTTTTTGTCTTAGTATAGAAAGGCCTCGGCTGGATCCTTTGGTGATTAAAAAAGTGGCTCGTATCCCCGTTCATATCAATAACGGGGCAGCCCCGCAGAACCTGGTCCAAATAACTAGGCTATATAAGACTGATTACTATTTTTTTTATTTTAATCGTCGTCAACGAACCGTTTCATCTGCGAAAGCCTTACCGGCCTATACAATGCAGGCGATGAGTGTCGTTTGGCTGGTGCAAACATTACAACGCGTGAATCTGTCGAGCGTTATAATAGTGAGGTTATAAGCTCTTGAAAATCCCCATTCCTGGCCGCGTTAGCCAGCCTATAGACAGATACCTGTATTATGTAGCTGTAGTAGCAACGGAAACCTTGGGCCGTTTGGCGTCTCGATTTCCGTCGAAGCACATAGCCTTTCGTTCATTCAATTTCCACCTCACGAACCTTCGCGAGTCATCAACATCTCGTCTCGTCTCGGCGTGCTATAGTTAGAACAGCAACGGCGATTGAGTCCCAGTCCTAACGGTCGGTCAGTTCAGCTCGTAACGTGTAACAAAGTGAACGGAACGCTTACCTTGCAAGCGTATGTACGCAGGGATGGGTCTTGCGCTGGCGCACCTCCTGCTGACCTGAAGCAGCCGCCAGCAGCAGTAGCAGCTGTAGCAGCTGCTGAAGCTGCTGCTGTTGTTTATGACTCCGGACTGCAGCCAGAGATATTTTAGCTCTCAGATTATTTGCAGTTTTACTTCTATACAATTTAAGTTTTCCCGAAAGACTTAATTTTCTTTTTTGTATGTGGTTCTTAAGAAAAAAAATATATTTTTAAAAGTGTTCGTGTAGTTTCAGTTCGATTTTACTGACCCGCAGGCGAGTCGCACTCTTCATGGAGTCTATTGGCACCGATGCCGGTGCTCTTATGTCACGAATGTTTCAACGTTTTGTGCCGGAAACTGGCGTCTTACAAATCATTTAATTGACTTGCATCGCAGAAGAAATCTCGATTTTATTCCTTCTGCTTTAATCGAGGTTTCCATCTAACGCAATGCATGCAAGAAAAGTACGTAACAAACGTAGCTGACGTAGTTGACGGAACGGCTGTTCTAATAATTATCCACAACACCCTCCGCTACTCGGTCGTCTGCTTTTGCAATTAAATGTCGCGCAACAAAACGAATTCTAATCATCTGCTACGAATAAAGTAAATAAACAAAAATAAATCATACTATATTAAAAAAACAAACGCCAACGATTTAATATTAATTATAAACGACGGAGTGTCAAAGGGGCTGTCGCTTGCCTCATCAGTCGTTGCGTCCGTTCCGTCAATTGCGTTCACTGCGTTATGTCCGTTGCGTTGCGTATGTTGCGTGTGTTGCGTTGGATGAAAACCCCGCTTAAATAATTTTTGTTTTCGTTACAGTTCGGCAACATCTCAGCAGAGAGCCGAAGTCTCCTCTCCAGCTCACCACTCTTTTTCTCCTGTCCGACGCGTCTATAGCTAGCTGCCTGGCCGTTACGTCCTGGCAGATAGATGGATCGAGTTTTACCGCCTGTCATCTCTCGCTAGATCGGCTAGCCCATACACATTGATGCGATACTGCAGCCGACGCTAAAGCGGTCGATCCGATCTATCACAGTTGCACGCGAGTAAATGTGATACGAACTGCGGCGTAGAATATTGCCAGTTAGCAGCATTATCCATAGCGGACAGCGATGTGTGCGTTTGCGTTTGCATTATTAAATACGCTCACTCCTGCAATAACTGCTCATCTTTGTTTGTCTAATTCGTGTTTGCTTCTGTACAACCTTCACTTCCGCCAGTGCGAAGGATCTAGTCTTCTGGACAGCATAATCTTCAAAATGTGGCAAAATATACACAAATATTAGGTACTAGAAAACTATGTCGGCCCGAGCGGCTTGAATTTTCACAGTTTGAGCTGAAAATTGGCACACTCCTGCCCTGGGATTGAACGTTCACACAATTTTGGTTCTTGTACGCTTTTTCATTTTCGAGTTAAAAGCCGGTGCGGGACGGACGGACGGACAGACGGACAGACAAGATACGTATTGCGGCCTAGCCTATATCAAGACGGTCGCACAATAAGCCTACTTGTGTACTTCTGCCGTCCAATTACGCTAATTATGCCCAATGAAAACCGTTTAAATGACGTTCTATGGAAATACATGAATTTATCTTTAACTGGTAAAAAATTTATTGATTAAAATACCTTTAACAAAAATAGTAAAAATTCTGACCGTCTATTACGAGTAGGCGGATGGCCGTCTTCCAGAAGTCTAAATCTGTCCTCCGGACTAAAAGCCCTCGAGTATATTACTATTATAGACTATACATTAAAATTTCTTTATACACTGTGTCTCAGAAAAAAAAACGTCTCCTTTTTATATTGTGACAATTTTGTCACATGTTATCCACTTTTGACAGTTCTTGGCAGAAACGTGCTCCAGGAAATTTGAAACAAACACATATGCACAGCCCATTACAGCTCGCTTTATGTTCGTACTGTACCTTGTAAAAATTAGCAGCGATTTTTACGACATACACTCTACAGCGTCAAATATGAAGTCTACACTTCTACGGTAGTCGCCAGGAGTCGCCAGCAGCCAACCGTTTAAGCGTGAGAATGCGAAATGTTTCACTGCCATATACTAAAGAGCAGTGGCCGATATACAATCCATTGGTCCTTTCAACTCCTTTGGTCCCGGCAACTCCAAAATATCATCAAAATCCGCTTAGAAATTTACGAATAGTATAGCGGACATGCAAACTTAAACAAAGGCAAAAAAGTAGTATCCTTCTTAATTCAGCGCAGGTAAAACGGTGAGTAGAAAACAACAAAAAGTCACACATGAACATTTATAGATAATACGACAGGGAGTAACGAAAGAGCGTTAGCTCCGTAAATTACTACCCCCTTTTCCAATGGAACAATTGTACTGCTGATGTTGTCAATCAAACACAAAAGTAACCGTACAAGGCACGCCTAGTGAAATAAATTTAATATCCAGATATCAGGAACTTTTTATAGTTGAACTTAAAACTAGCTACAGAAGGAAAAATATGAAAATCTGGGTTTAACTGATTCCATATAAGAGGTCCCGTAAACAATCCGTTATCACAATCTATGGTCGTTCCGTTTACTCTCCAGTCTTTCAATTTCGCACTGATTTGATATAAACAGTGTACGGAAAATGCAAAACCGTAAAATACCATAGCCGATGTGCAGTCAGAATGGTATTTCTTGGCATTATTAGTTACCAGACATTATTCGTTACGAGAAAGGTACTAGCTGCATATAACCGGCGCTGCACAGTAATTTGTTTCTTACCAAAAGGTAGCAAAGCAGCCGTAGCATAGTGTAGCTGCGGCATTAGCTGTTTGTGTGGGTGGGCAAGCCACGTTTGTCGTGGATAGGGATGCACTTTCTTGCGTTGCACTAGCAATTACAGGCATAGTTTTCTTATTGTCTGTGAAACTCAAAGATAGAGCCAAAGGAAAGGCCATGCCTGTAATATAGACGTAATGACATCTTTAAGCGCCGGCGATTGGCACTGCGGCGGCCGATAATGCAGCAATTATTACGGAGGAAGTGCAGTACGTGGACCTACATTACCGCCGTGTTCAGAAACCTTTTACCGTCTGTGCGTCGCGGCGCTTTTTATCACGCAGTGTTTGTTATGTCTGCCCGGAGCTGAAGCCACGTACGTCGATGACAGCGCTCTGAGGACGTCTGCAAACAAGAGTTAAAGTCATGCTCTCGGTGGAGTGACTTTCTACTGCGTTTTTTTTTCAATTAGCAAGCTTGAAGACCTACGGTGTAATAACAAATTTAACATACATAACTCAAACCATTTTATCCGTAACCGGCCAAAGTCTACAAACTGAACAAGTGATATACGCGTAGGCTGGCATCTATCTAAATGTCCGATTTCCATTTTTCTTGTCTTCTATAAAACAAAGTAAAACACGTGACAACATTTGGCTGATATAACTGTCGAAAAAGAATTCTGTCTTGCTCGTGGCTGCATATCATATAGTAATGTAATAAATACTGTACGTTTCTGCATCGTACTTTTCATTGCGCTGCTGTGCCGTAATTAACGAATGCTAACATTCTGATAATGACAACTTGGCGATTCGGATCCGAAAATGAAAAGTCTCTGCGGGTCTTGAGCTCTCTGAATGTCTAAACATTTAATAATCGGAATTCGGACCTATGTGAGAGGAAGGGTGAACACGGTATAGACAAGTTGTCGCTGCATCGGATATGCATATTCCCCTCAACCCTCGCATGCTTCATACTAATCACCCCGGGGTCCAATGTGTCTCCGACCTTTATCAACTAAAAGAGTAAGAATAATGCATAAGCACAAAAATATAATCCGTTGAAGCAAGCTCAGGAGCCGACCAGGAAGACTTTTATTGCGGCGCAGTGTATAAACTATACAGCAGTAGCGTAGCCAGGAATTTGATTTGGGTGCAGTATAAATGTTAACTAGTCATTGCAAGGAAGACAAAACAACCACAAAAAATTAAGGTAGACTGATTTTTTTTTTTTTTGGGGGGGGGGGTATATATACCGATATACCCCCCGTCGCTACGGCCCTGCTATACAGGGTGGGCCAAAAAGTAACACCCTTTTGGTATTCAGCTTTTTTTCTTGTTAGATGCATTATATTTGCAATCTTTGTTTCCTTTTCCTTACGTATCGTTTTCATCAAATTGCGTCGTTCTTCGTCTGCCGATGTAAACAAGTTCTGTTTTTATGCGAATACATTGTAATTTCGTCACAATTGTTGGATTGGCTAACGATGAAGGCTGTTTGATTCACAATCCGCGTGTGCAAAAACACTTCGGTTCCGAAAGAATTATTGTGAGAATGTTTTCAAGTGAATGAGTAGATTTAAACTGTGAATAAGTAATGGCAAATGTTAAAATTGTTTAAACGTTATAAACATATGATATTTTGCACTATATATGGTGTTATACCGACGCAGTTGGAAGGGGTGTCACTTTTTTGCCCAGCGTGTACAAGCGCTGATCGACGACGTCATACAACTGTCGTGTATAGCTCGCAGCGAGCAGATATCTGCAGAGGCTGCCGGGATAGGTCAAAAGCTTGCACGCATACGGCCAGGGGGCGAGCGGGATGGGAAGGGGCGTGCGCATGCGCATGACCGACAACTTAATAATGCACCACTTTCATAACATGCGACGCATTTTGCCGTTCAGCCGCTCGCTCTTCCGCGCACTGCAATTAGAGATGTGCAGTGTCGTAAAATTGTAAACCTCGAACCGGTAATCGCGGTATTTCCGGACGTTTTCAGGGGGAACCACTTCTTCTCCAAAATCACAAGCACCATTTACTACTGCTTTGGCCTTCTGCTTAGAGAAATATGTCTTCTGCATGGATAGAACGTCGGGCTCAAATTCTTGAGGATGCGGGTACGACTTCCGGTCATTTCGCTGTCGCTTTTGACAATTGTTCACTTAAGTAAGTAAGTAAGTGAGTAAGTAAGTGACAGTTTAATGCATACATCACACTTAGGCTACATGCATGAAAACAGTTTCAAAATCGAGTCACATTGCAACGTGCAAGAAGACATTAATTCAAAGCAAATATTGAATTATCTAGCATTAACTAGAGAAACCGCAAGTATTACTACCATATACTTATAGACTCATAGCTGTACGATTTGGTACTGACCCAGCGGCCGGTAATGGTGGGCATGGCGGAAAAAAAATAACGGCAAAAACGCTGAGTCCATGACTCGATCAGTCATCACAGACAACTGCATGATGCGGACCGATTTTTTTCTATTTCTGTGCAAATGCGTATGCTTGCCACCTAGTATAGTAACTAGTAAGTAAACAACTAAAGGAAGAAGGCAGCGGATAAAATATTTCCGGTAATTAAAGAGGCGCTTTGCTTAGAAACGAAAATCTATTAACATGCACTGGGGTGAAATTTACCAAAAAAACTGTTTTGTCTCCATTTGTATTTTGTGTGCTGTATTATGCCAGTTATTCAGTAATTTTTTTCATATGAAAAAATTAACGTGCACTTTAGGCTTGTCTTTTTGCGAAAAGTGGACATTTGAACACCAAATTTGGTGAACGACAGAGCCGACATAAAAGTGTTAAAATATTTGTTTAATTTCATTTTTTGCATATTATTAATGAGATAGTTTTGCAGGCGTAGAAACTACAAACGGGTGCTTTTGTTCGTGAGTCGGTAACAGTATTAACTTTCGAGCAGTTGTGACCTGGTTTGAGCAGTTTCGCTGCATGCTTTTTCAGCAGAATTACTCACGGCTCTATCCTGCGATTATTTATTTAATCTAGATATCAGTCGAAAATTCTTTCCATCTATCTGTCTTTTTAAAATTTGGACTGGGTTTTTTTAAGCGCGGTATTATTTAGCGTGCTACTCTGGACGCATGCTCAGCATATCCATCATATTGCTATTGCAGGAAGGTCGACTGCGTTAACGGCGCGACGTACATAATGCAGAAACGGCGGCCCGCCATGCGATAATGACTGAACGTTGCCCACTGTTCCGAATGGCATGGGATAATTTTTTGATGGAAGCAACGGGAAACCAACGTACGGACAATGGATTTACAGCCATTTATGGCCAGTCTTCAATCACAGCGCGAGTACATACGCATTAGTCATTGTAGCCGTGATGCAGGGACCATCACTAACTTGTTCCCGTTAGCGTCAGCGTAATGCTGCCGCGATACCATTTAACATTTTACGAATAGCTTCGTACGCGCCAGATTACGATTGTATTTTAATACTGTCCAGCGTCGTCGTGCACATTGGAAAGTATCCTATACCGGTTGCGACCGATGGCGGCTCAGGCTCTGAGAGTGTAGAAGCCAACTGAAGTAGTGGAGTAACTCTAAGAGTTGTAACTTTTCCGGTAAAAAATAACATTTCGGTATTTTTTTCGGGAGTTTTTCCGGAAATTTCCAGAAAAGTTATTAATTAACCTAGGCCTACCGAATAACAGAGCGATATGGCGTCCATATGGATATTATAACTTACATATGAGCTTGAGAGATTTCCGTGCGGTCATGGGTTCTATGTGGAATCCATAATGTGGTATGTGGGATCGATGTGCAGAAACGTACGGCCAATAGCCGGCCATGTCGTTACTGTTTGCCGTTGTTGTCAATAGCTTCTGATGCATTTTCCAGTTTATGGTAGTTGTCCTCTTCTCCTGGACAATGTTCGGAAAATTCCGGAAATTTACTGCTATTTTTCCGGAAATTTCCACAAAAATTCCGGCGGAAATTTCCGGGCATCTTCGCAACGCACAAGCCTAATGGAGAGAGCGTTATTTCAAGCTGTCGCGACTGAAGACCGAGGACACATCAGAGCAGAAGAGACGAGATCGAATTGACAATTAGGCTGCAGCTCAAACGTCGTCCGACACTCGACGCCAGAGCGCACAGCGTCGAATAGATTCTGTCAGGTATCTTCCCGTAGCCAATAGACGTCGACCGAAGCCGGATTTTTCAGTTTCGGCCAAAACCGCAACCGAAGCCAGCTGTCTCAGACATTTTCCATTAGGCTATTATGAATGAAAATAACCATTATATTGCGCAAAGCACAGGACAATATGACAATACCAACAAACTGTTGTCTGCTCACACACGCCTAAGTGTCTGGCTGTTCTTTTCGCGAAATTTCTGTGCGAATAATTAACTAAAACTAAAACACAGACGAAAACGGAGAAACTTCAGTAAAATTGTCTCTAATTGTGACCACTGCCAGTACTATGTCACTCTGGTTATTCAGTACCGAAACCACTCATAGTTTTGGCCGAAACCGAAACTCATTACATTTGATGTACTCGTGCGGAGGACTCCGTAAACCTAGGGGGTCGAAACTTACACATTTGAAATACACGTTTAATGCTGAAAATTTCATTTGCAGGTTGTCTTGGTCTATCTTCAGTGATTTCGGCGCAGTTCACTCTTAAAATGTGCGTGGCAGCCTAAAAACACGAAAAATTTACTAAAACCCCCTATTTTGAGGTTCAAGGTCGTTCAAGATCATCGATGTTGGCACCCCCGGAAAGGTCGTCAGCAGTACTTGTTATGTTAATAACAAATCTGTGTCTATCTGTAACCATTCTCATGCTAGACGAGCCAATTGTGGTAAAATAACGATTTCTAAGGGGTGGTACCCCTATTTGATGCCCTCGTTCGAGGGGAACTGCCTCACCCGTCGGCACCAGATTTGCTCATATGAAGCTAGAGACTTTACGCTATCACACGCTAAAAACCCAGGATTTGTATCTCACCTGGGCTTGAATCGGTATCGGGTCGTGACGGACAGACGGACAGACAGATAAAATTACGATAGCTTGTGTGCGCTTAGCACTACGTGCTGTCGCGTGTAGTAATGAAAGGTTAAGGTGAGAAGGTCACAACATCTGCATACAGTGTATAGATATTGACGGCAAATGCGTTGAAACGACTGACACGGAGTGGCAGTGTCTGCATGCGGGACAATTACTGTTGAACAACGGGATGGATGTGCTGAGTGCTGTCAAAGAGAACAGCATGCTCCGGAGCTATAGCGACAACCTACTGCGATAATGTGAAATGATTTCGCCGGCGGCTGCTTCATAGTTCCAAATGTTAGCCATGTTAGACTGTCACTTTGACGACCTGTCTGTCCCTTGTTAGTCAAATATTTACGAAATTGCAATAATTGGTAAAAGCTTTTACGTCTGTACTAGACTGCATAGGCTAACACCGGAAACACATGACCTCAACCATCGGTATAATAGATACTGTGTATGCGTACTCTTGTTGTCATTAGTTAAGTTCCAACATTAATGGCATTTACTTATTGCAGGTGCGCCGTAAGATGAGCGATGAATTTAGCTAAGAACACATCGGCTAGAATTTGTCGATGATTACGTTGTTTAAGAATAAGATGCGGTGAAAGGCGTCGTGGTCGAGTCAGTCTCCCACCAGTACTGCCAGGCATCAGAAGGGTGACGTCATTGAAGATGCTGGGAGTCACCATGAC
>Ga0209052_1000446_pt1 | contig 12683 bp, 7 predicted proteins | sample WorMetHEROISLAND_2_FD_187409 | JGI IMG/M metagenome (GOLD analysis project Ga0209052, IMG submission 187409) | Marine gutless worms symbiont microbial communities from Max Planck institute for Marine Microbiology, Germany - Olavius sp. 4 HERON... | ecosystem: Host-associated > Annelida >...
GGGCTAATTAACCGTGTAATAAAATTCCGCCTAGCTCGACGTATGTGATCACAATCTACCAACGTTACAGACAGACGGACGGACGCCAAGCGATCCCATGACCGCTACATTGCTAAAGCATGTAGCGGTAAAAAATGGGATAAATATAATACTGCCTTGCTGCTAAATGTATACAAAAATTATGCCTTACAAGGTGATATGGTATTGTCTGAATTATTGGAGTAGGTATTTTTGAATTGTTTGGGTTTAATGAAGAAATACTTGTGTAATAAATTTGGTTATTTTGCTTCAGGGAAAATCAAAGAGCTTCTGTCTGCTGAGCTGGATGTACCTGCTTCACAAATGGAATTACATGGTTGGATACATAAGAATGATGCAATGATTCAAGACACCGTGAGTCAATACAGTATTGGAATTTATCATATAATTGTAGATTCTCTGAGTGATTATGTTTGACGAACTGTCAACGTTTCATACTGTGCAGTAATAAGTAGTTACAGCAGTTAACTTTACAGATCCTCGGTATCTGGTGGTTTGATTTCATCAGGAATGATGAGATAGCTCTACATACTGGTCTTCTCTCCATCACGGACCTCACAGCAAAACGCCGGCGTTCAGTATTTTCTCACATCGCCCGTCGTCTGTCAGAGACTGTTCCAGCCAACCAAGCCCTATGCTGCCACGTTGATGCATCACTCGGTCGACCACCTCATCACTCATGGAAACGTAGACCAGACCAGCCACGCAACAACTGGCTTGAGCACATCCATCAGGACTCCGGCATTTCTCCAGCTGATCTATGGCGCATAGCGATCAAGTGCGGACATGGAGCGATGCTACGGCCCAGGCTGGCTACGCAATGATGATGATGATGATGAACTTTACAGAAATTAATGATCGATTAATGATTAATTTCGATTAAAAGCTAATAGTGGTAATTGCCAAAGAAAATGCATTTTCTTATTTAGCAAATTTTCTAGTTATTGAGTTATAAGCTGTCACAGGGTGTCTACGACTCCTGGAAATCCTGCAAATCTCCTTGAATTTAATGGTCCTCCTGGAAATTGTTGTGTAAGATGATCGACCGCATTGGTTTCCGGTCATAAAACTGGGTACCAGATCGCTTATTTAAGAAACTGGTTGCCCTATTTTATCTTTGCTACAGCAGCATTAGCAATGACAGTCTTAGGTGATGTCACAGTTGCCGGGTCATCAGGCGAAGTGTTGACAGATGTTGATGGCTCATCAGTACGCGACTACGCGTTGCAGCAGTGGCTTTTGCTTCAGTATTAGTCACCCGCGTAAAGTCCTGGATTTTTCTTGAAATCCCTCCTGGAGTGTCCTGGAAATCTCCTGGAAATTTGTTCAGTTAAATTTGTAGACACCCTGTGTCACAGATGCACTGAGACATGATTGTTCAGTGTTTTTTGACCCAGTCTTGTAGACAGACTAAAATGTTGCCTTTTTCTGGGGGAAAACATATTTAAGATGCTTTTCATGATGTCATTGTGTCTACTTTGTAATTTTTCGTTGATGTAATTTAAATCAAAATTTTAGTAATTTTTTAACGACTAATAGTGTGATTAATCGTTACTTTCAGCAGCTCAGTAAGTAATTTTTTTTGTATCTGAAAATCTGTTCGTTGTTGTGAAGGACGTTCTACGTGATTTGAATCTGCCAAAAGAGAACACGTTGTTTGTACTAACACCAACTCTAGCCCTGCCAGCCACGTCAGATGGGTGAGTGATCAGATTTTTTTTGTGCGCAAGACTTTGCTGAGGATGTGTTACTGTACAACCTTTAAAAATTTCCACACCTTTGAGGTAATTTATTTTAGTTTGTTTTAAATAGTGTGAATGGTGAACAGTGTGTATGTGCAGCTGTGTTCTTATCTGCATGAGTATGGGCTGAATTGGCAGGTTGACAGTCATGCAGCTTAGTGATCGACATTGACATTCAGTTTAACTGTTGTGCCAGTTTTCACTTTAAAAGCCCAAAGGTTTTAGGGCTAGAGTTGTACAGTGCAGTGTATAGCTGGGGTGATGGCCGTATCATGAGGATGACATTTTCACTTGTTTGCAACAGATGACAGCTATTAAGCCTGTAAGTGCAACCTGCCTGTAGTGCTTACACTTGATTGGCATGCAGTGGAAGAGCTGGGAAACGAATTTGTCACAGTTAGATTAAGCTGGATAAAATTAGCAGATACTGTGAAAATGTAAAAAAAGACAGTGAACAGTTTGTTTGTTTATTAAAATTGTAGTGTTCTGCAGATTGCCTATTATATTACTCTATATTATGTGCTTTGTGGGTTGAGTGGAGGTATAGGAGTTTAATTTTTCTCAAACTGATCAATTTTTTTACTCCCAAGTTATGCTGGGTTCTCTAAAAGTTACTGTATGCTTTTTTGTCATTCAACCAAAAAAGGTATAGTGTTATTGCAATTTGTGACATGTTTATTTCAGCAATGTGCCTGTTTGTTTGTCACCATAGAAATGCTTCAGCGAATGAACTGAGAACGTACGAGCTTAACATCGACTTTGTGGATATGGATAAGAAATGCTTAATAAAGTTTCCCGGCACTAAGACTATACGCCAGGCAAGCATTTCTCTGTTGTGTTAAAGTGATTACATTCTTGCTGTGTGTGAAAACTTGAAGTTGGTAAGTAGAGGAGTGAGAGTGTCGACGCTGTAGTCGTCACAGCTGATGTTAAGTCTGTGTTCATGACTTAGAACTTGTCATTGATTAACGTGTGTGTGTACAGGATTCCTGAGTAGATAGAGCAATTTCTATGAAAATGTGCTTACAATTTATTCATTTGTGATAAATTAGCATTTACCGGTATATAATATTGACATTGTAGTTAACAGTTATTTTGTAGAGGCAGTTTCACGTGAACAGCTGTGTTGGTGTAAAACTGCAGTGTTCTGAATGACTTGTGCGCTGTTGACCATGTAGGTGAAGGAAGATGTGGGTTATATTGCCGGGCCTGTTCGATATCAAGTCTGGCATGGCTGGCCAACAGACAATGACTCGGTAATTGCTCTGTCGTTTGATTTGCTATATTGTTCTGACACTGTACAGTCTGAACCAAGTTTCATATTAACCATTGTCCCGGATGTGTACAGATATCGGTAAGTTATGGAATTCAAATTTCATAATTTCCACCCCTGGAAAGTTACGGAATCAGGCCTAGGTACTGGAAAGTGGTGAAAAATGAACCAAATTGTTGCCGCATTTCAGACCCGTGTACATGTTTTTGGCCTTCACGTACATTATCATTCCCTACTGTCAGACTCAGGCCAATCTGGTGTTTAGTATAATGCACTTGTGCAAGATTTACTGTGCATTCTTTTCATGTGTTATGTTTATTTACAATCGTCAGTTGAAACATGTTGAAACATGTTAGCCTTACGTACACAAAGTAGTTGATTTAGTCTGAAAATCTCGACTTCTTCAAGATCACTCGTCGATAAGATAGTCCTGGAAAGACAATGAAAATGGTCATAAATGCCTAAATGGTTCTGGAAAGTCTTGAAAAATGCACATAAAAAGCTCTTGGAAAGTCGTGGAAAACCACTTTCAGTGATCTGTGTGCACCCTGATTGTTGCTTTGTGTGTGACTTACTAGAATTTCATGAAATGAGAGATTATCGGAATAAGTTATTGAGTGCACAATGTCAGTGTAAAGAATCACAATTTAGTTTTTGTTGTGCTAGCATGATTTTGAAACAAGATGATAGATAATTTATTTTTGTGATAATTGGTTTTTACGTGGAGTATAGCAAGCAGTTGCATATAATCTTTACTTTCTTAATTGTATGTTATGTGAAGTTTTGATTATATTTTGTAGTTTTATCTGTCTGTACCTTTGACGTTATTCTATTTATTTGAGATTCATGTGGTTTATGTGATGATGTCTGAGAGGTCTCTCTTCTTTCCAGATTCAGTGTAAAGTATGTGACTGCATAATAACGTTCCCGGTAGTATATGTTTTCAACTTGTCTTATCAGTTTTATTGTGTAGCTAAATATCCTTGATTTTACACACTGCTCTACTTTAATATAATCAGTAACTATTGAGTTTGATAAGGCATTAAATGGGCTTTTATGAGCTGATATATGATTAAATAACTAACTGCTCACTCAGTCACTCATGTTAAAGTCATGTACTTGTGTTGACTCGTATAATGACTGTCAAAGCTGACATTGGCGGCATGTGGTATTGACTACCCAACCCACCAGTTCCGCGTCAGTTCTTCACAACGCTGTCAGAACTCAAACAGATCATCACCTGCAGATTACAGCTCTGTACCCGTTCCCCAGTCACAGGTCAGATTCTGCTTGATTAGTACTTGTATTTTGTTCGGTTAGTGTTTCAGAAAGTGTGCAATAAAGCAGTGTTATGTGCGGTGGTTTTGTATCTGTTTTGTCATTTGTTGACTTATTGATTTCATTTTCTGTTCAGCTCGCTTCTTTTTAGTGATCATCATCATGAGTTTTTTTTGACAGTAACACGTGGATTTAAACAGTGATATTTTAGTTTTTGAAAAAGATTTAGTTTTAGTTTTTATATAGTTTTGTCATGAACATTTTGGTTTTTATTTAGTTTTAGTTTTTCAAAAAGATTTAGTTTTAGTTTTTATTTAGTTTCTTTAAAAAAAGTTTTAGTTTTTATGTAGTTTTTTTTTGCAGGCCTACGATTACCAGTAAGAATGTAAATCATTCTTACATTCTGCAACACAGTGACCACAGTAACGCGTAATCAGTACACAAGCAATTAAGCGTCATGGAGACACATAGGTCAGTCAAAATAGTACTTACTGTAAGTTATGTATTACAAATAGCCAGTTCAACTGTTCTCAGTCAAAATGCTTAATAATCACTGAAACATGACTGCGAAAGTACATTTCTGTTCAGTTTCAAGCAAACACGCATTTCAAGCGACTTTGACATGTGATTTCTGTTGCCATGGCTCAGCAGTCCGCACACAGAAAATATACGTTCTACATAGGCCTGAGACGCTGGTGCTGCCATCAGATCCTGTGCAATAGGCGTGAGGGTGGGAAACATGGCCTGACGGTCACGCCAAAAACTCAGCGTTTTCTGCTCAGGGCCTTGACGATGAGACAGTTCCTCTAGTTCTGCAACATATTTGGCGAGTTCACTCTGAACAGAATCGACAGCGCTGGTGTTGGACGTTGTGGCAAGATGCAAAATTTGGTTCATTTCAGTTTTTGTAAAAGATTTAGTTTTAGTTTTTATTTAGTTTTTGAAGGAGCATTTTAGTTTTTATTTAGTTTTAGTTTTTCAAAAAGATTTAGTTTTAGTTTAACTAATTTGATTAGTTTTAGTTTTAGTTACTAAAATATCACTGGATTTAAATCAGTTTTAATTTATCATACCGGTACTGTGAAATAACAGCAGTCATTAGCACACACATTTAGTTCTACCACTAACTGTTGCTAAGTTATCAATGCTCAAAAACAGTCCGGTTTCTTTGGCCCACCCTGACAGTTTATGACTAAATCAGGGCAGATACCAAGATCACCGCTCTGGCCCCAGTGCTGTCTTTGCCTTTAATACTCTAACACTTTGTACTATGTATTAGGAAGGAGATGCCACTACTGTAATACAACCGTAGACTTATTTTAAGCTTTATAAAGGCTAATGCATGTATCTCGACAAGACTTGAAGATTATTGTCATTCGAGAATTCTTTGTAGTTCGTGCGAATAAACATCCGGGCTATTAATTTTTAGAGCTGGTAATGAGTAAAAATTTTTAATAATTAACTTTGCAAAAATTATCGATATCTAATTGTTAGTTTTGATTAAAAGCTAAAAGTGGTAATTCAATAGCCAAAGAAAATGCATTTTGTTGTTTAGCAAATTTTTTAGTTGCTGCTCTGTAAGCTCTCACAGATGCACTGAGACACAGTTAGTGTTTTCTTAACTCAAGTCTTGTAGGCAGACTAAAATGTTGATTTTTCTGGAAAAGCAGATGATTGAGATGATTTCAGATGATTGTCGTGATGTCCTTGTATCTTCTTTATAATGTTCTATTGATGTGACTTTCATCGAAAGTTTAACAGTTAAAATTTTATTATCGTTAAAAATGTTTAGCGATTAATCCTGCATGTGACTAATCATTAATTTTAGCAGCTGTAGCTTTTTACATTAATAGCTGTTAAAGTGGCATTCAGATTGATTACAGTCGGATGGATGTGTTAGCCGGACATCATGGATGTTGAGAGTGATGATGATGAGTACGTCGACGCAATTGTCTACGATGACATTAATGACGATGACCTGCGCATCAATGTCACTAACTCATGCAAACCTCTCAGTATGTATTTTGTATTTGTCATTGTCGCTGATGAACTGATTAAGTATACATTTCATCATGGTCTAGAGTGTATTGTGCGTGTGTAACGATTTCTATATCAGGCGTGCATGTTCTGCTTTTTATGTGCTATCCTGTAGTGTCATATCTGAACCAGTTTAGCTAGAGTGTGTTTGGTAATCACTGTCTGTGGTAGCAACATACAGTATTGTTTTCGTCTGGGTTTTTATTTCTCTGTGCACACGATAACTCATGAACCGGTGCACTTAGCTTGATGAAATTTTGCATGCACATGTACCTCGACAACCTCTAGAACCCTATTTAATTTCAAGGTCAAGGTCACATGGGTTTGTTTTCTATGTGCATGATGTTGTGGCTACCCGCTGACAGTACTTAGCCTTGAGCAAGGCTTGATGATCTTGTTATTATTGTTTCTGGTATATCGCTTTTGCAGTTATACCATGCTAATCCTGTTGTTGTGATATGATCTCATGTGTTTCGTAGTGCCGGAGCAAGCTGATGATCAGGTCGCTGCTACAGAACATTTCTCTCGTGAATTTGCGACTAGGTATATTTCTGGCGGACTTTTTGTGTTGACTAAAGGCAACAGTGTATTATTTGTAGAAAAATATCTTGTGTGAACACTTTTGTGATTAAATATTTGCTAGTGTCACATTGATTCTTTACCTGACAGTCTCAGTACAGGTTCTGCTACTGTTTGCTGCTTTTGTGATTAAAACTGTTTGTTTACCACGCTGTTGTCTCTGGGTTAGATTAAGTTGTCCCAGAGAAATTTTTGGGATTGCTGGAATAAGATTGTTTTCTGTTGCCCATCCAGTATACTATGCTATCCAGAAGACCTGCTACAGAGACAGAAGCTTCTCTGTCTCTGGTCCTGCAGTATGGAACAGTTTGCCAGCTGCTCTTAGGAGTGATGATGTGACATTACTAACATTTCGCGCACGTTTAAAAGCAGCTCTCTTTAACACTTAACTTTCTTCTTGCACAGCGCTTTTGGGGCGTGGCAAAAGGGTGCTACATAAATGTCCTTAATAATGATAATAATAATATACAGGCACACTGTGTTATTGCAAAAACTGTAGAAGTAATATTGTTCATCAAGTAAATACATAGATAATTGACATAGTGTGCTAACTGCAAAAAACCTCCACCGTGCTCATTGTGCTAGTAGAAGGAGAAGTAGAAATGTTTGAGATGGTGTTTAAAGGTAAACAGAGTATGTGCTGCTTTTAAGAATTAAGATAGTTCAGAAGAGCATTCCAAGTAGACACACTGGCATGTCCAAACTCTTATCTTCATTATGTTGACATTCTGGTCATGTATATAAAGATGATTGTACAACACTTAGGGCCAGTTTCTCTTTCATTCAGTTTCTCATTTTGTTAGTTAACTGTCAGTTTAGATTTATTCGTTATTGGACAACGCTGATCACGTGGTATTCACTCAGCGCAGGCACAGTCATCATGAATATTAATGAGCTAGGTTGACCAACTGCTTATGAATCAGAAACTGGCCCTTAGTTAGCTGGAGTTCCATGGTTAAGTGGGTGATTCATCAGCTGCGTGGCATGTGGTTGTTATGTAGCATATTGACATGCGCTGTTGCAGATATGGAGACGTGCATCCTGTGTTCTATATCGGTAGCCTTGACGATGCGCTGCGAGAAGCACTACAATGTAAAGCTCGTGATGTGAGTCAAAACTGTTCCTTTTGGAAGAGTTTACTATTACTGATGATATGTACGTGACTGCTAACTGTGATAGAAGTCTTGCAAATTCTTTAAGAAGTTAAGTTCGTCATTGTTTCTTTTGTTGTAGTTGCAGATTGTCTAGTATGCTGTTATAGGGTGGATGGAAAATGTCAGAATCGTGCACTTTTGTGACGCCTTTTTGAAATTTGGTATGCTGATAGGTCAGGTCACAAAATAGTGGCTTTAAAACATTTGCAGTTTCCTCTGCACGTTCTAGCACATTCGCAGTGGAACAGGAGTGCACAGGTAGCACTTGCATCGGTTAATTCTGTCCAATATGGCACCCATGTCTCCAGCCGTCCATTCCATTCCCAACCAACTTCGGTTGATGTCGTGTGACAGAAATAGGGTGTGCAGGAAGAGAGCCGGCTCTGCTATACGCAGTTGTTTCTCGATGCCAGACATCGATGCCAAATGAGGTCTGATACTAGAACAGTTCTCTTGACGTGCTGATACAAGGCTACTTTTGTAGGTGAAATGCTTTCTCGAGATTTACGTTTGTGAGTAAACGTAAGCTGCCGTGTTTCAGTAACTCTGGAGCAGTTGCTGTACGTGAATCCTGACAGTTGTTTCAGTGAACATTTTGTTGCAATTGTCTGCCGAGTTCGTCAGTGAAAGAATTTTGAAAATTGGTCAGTATCTGGCTAAGATATGGACTAGAGCGCAGTGCCATGTTTTTTCGATTTTTGAGTGGCGGGACCAGCTGTCGCAAGGACACCGTGCGATGCTGCAATTATTTTGATGAGACAGTGATAAGCTTATAGTCAGAGAATGTGTAGAAAGATCCTGTGCTATAGTTCTGTTGCTGACAATGTGAATTTATCGTCATTGAAATTTATTCCGTGGGATTCGAAAGACAGGCGAAAGCCAACAGTCTTTGGAAACCTTATGGCCTGGCGTACTAGCGTGCCAAATTTCAGAAAGGTGTCACAAAGTGCACGATTTGGCTGTTTTTTGTCACTTTCTGTCCACTCTGATTATTGTTGTTCGTTGTGTGTCGTTTTCATTGCAGAGGAAGTTGTTAGCAATCTACTTGCACCACGATCAGAGTATTTTTGCTAATGTTTTCTGCTCGCAAGTTTTGTGTGCCGAGTCATTGGTTTCGTTTCTGAGTGCCAACTTCATCACGTGGGCCTGGGATCTAACGCATGCTTCCAATCGTGAAAAGTACGTCTTGTCGTAAACTCATGTTTTCTGTCGCATCAAAAGAACTGTTTTCATCTTTTCCTTGCAGCTTTATTGCAGATGGTGGTGGTTTGGGTTAGTTGATAACATCGTTGGTCGCATCAGCGAAGTTAATCAATGCCATGCCCAGTTAGTGCTTTGATGGTGATCATCGGCAGATGGGTAAACTATTTTGGCATGTAACCAATTTACACAAATAAAAATGATCTAATAGTCTATTTGTCACTCAGATGTTCTGTTCTTGATTGCATTGATGCTTAAGCTTTCTACTTGACTGGTACTTTTGCAGCTGCAGTGTTTTGCATTGCTAATAGCGAGTAAATGGTGCAGTTTGTTATGCATGCTTTCATTGTCATTCATTCGATAATTGGCTAATGAGATGGGAATTTACAGTCCTGGGTTCCTGGGTTAAACGGTACCATAGTCATATCAATAGAACTCCACATACTCTCAGCCACCATACCCGTAAAGCGAGGTTTGTAAAAATCCTGAGGGTTTGGATTCTTAATTGTGTATTGGTGAAACAAATGTTTGCGTTTAGATTATTGACACTGTGCACTAAACATTTGGGTTCCGTTGCGGCAAATACTGTTCGTGTGTTCAAACCCGATCAGCTTCCGTTGCTGCTCATAATCTCACGCAGTCGCGGCATTGCTGAAGTTGTTCAAGTTTTGCATGGTACGTGTTTCAAGTAATTTATCATGGCAGCTTGGAGGAATGTACATTAGTCTTTAGGTGCTCATCTTTCAGCGAATATTGCATTGGTGTCAGTGAAATGTTGCATATTTTTACTGTCCACATGTTAGTGAGGATTGTATTGTTTTCAGCTGACTTTTTTCTCTCTGTAAGCAAGATAACTCATTAACTGCTGCACTTAGCTCCATGAAATTTTGCATGAATATGTTCCTTGACAACTGCACGAAACCCAGAGAATTTCAAGGTCACGGTCACAGGACTGAATTTTCTGGTTTTTCACCATTGCGAGATATTGCAAAAAAGTTTGTTAGCATGATAACTCGTGAACCGCTATACTCAGTTTGATGATATTTTGCACTAACATGTAACTTAACAACTGCACAAACCCTATTTAATTTCAAGGTCGAAGTTCAGGGTCATTTTTCATAAGTGTACCAAGGTTCACCCAATTGTTTTCACTGAACGTGCTAAAAATCGTAGTTTATAACGCCATTTTCCACTTGTTGATTGCTTGATCCATTCCATAGATATTGGCAATCAAAGTCTACAGTTGTCCGAAATCTAGTGCACTGTTAATAACTCACGAACAGCTGCACATAGCTTGATGAACTTTTTCACGCACATCTACTTTGACAACCTCTAGAACCCTGTTGAATTTCAAGGTCAAAGGTGAAGGTCACATGGGTTTTTGGGTGCTTTTCTGCAGGCGTAATACTGCGGCTACCCGTGGACAGTACTTAGCCTGGAGTAAGTCTTGAAGAGCTTGTTATACTTGAAAATCAAATAGCATATGTTCTTGGGCCACACCTTATCCCTCCAAAAATTTAATATGATACCATTTATAACTGTTTGAGTATTCTAGCGGACAGACAAATCGATGAACACAGGCAGCTCCTGCAATAACAATAGCAGAGTCAGTGTTTTGCAGTTATCATGGATCAGCCATTTCGAGAGTTCATTCATAGTAGCCACTGGTGTGATGCATATGGGAAAGTAGTTTAACCATTGTCTTATGTTGTCAGCAGACTAAGCTTAGTGGTGATCTGCATTAACTACTTTTGACTGGTGACATTCAGTGCAACTCGCTGATGTCACTTGGCACATAAGCTTATGCCACATCAACAGCACTGGCTAATTTACATCTACTTTGCAACATGCAGTATATGGGATGTAGAGTCGGTCAACTTTGTCCTCTGTTTTTCCTCCTGGGTAGTTAAATCGAATACTGGCCTGCCTGGCTGAGGTTAAGGTGGGGGCACATTCACCTGTGTCAGGTGGCAGGTAACTGTGTGATCCCATGTGGCAGGTAATGCTCTGTAGCTCTGAGATGGGTTACCATTAAGAGCTACAGACAACCTTTAACCTTTATGTGATAATGCTGATTATGCAGGTAACAGCACGATTGATGACTTGATAACACACCTGATGCAAACAGTTGATATGTTTCGACAGCAGCTCGATGCAGACATCGTAGAAGAGGTGAGTGGTTTAAAATACCTGCCTTGGGTTTAAAATACCTGCGTTGCCGTCCTCGCTTCGAGTGTAGGCCGCACTATGAATCGTCTTTCTCCGTTCAAACTGTTGTCTACTGCAAGCTTCAGTGCAGTCCATGAAGTGACATTATACATAATAATAATAATAAGACATCCGCATTGTTTTCTGTCTTGCTTTTTTTCCTATTCCCAGGCATAGTCCCTTGAATAGTGCTAACAGCACAAACTTCAAATTTCAACTGAGTAAGGACTGAATGGGTGTTTGTTGGTTACATTAGCAGGAATTGCTTGCATTGTGTTCTGGCTTAGAACATGTTCTGTTTATGCTACTACATGATCATAGTTTTTGTGTCGTAAAGGAACATGCCATTCTTTGCTGCTGCTAGTTTGCAGTGATTACAGTTGTCGGCATCATGAGACAGCCCATTCATGAACAGTTTATGAAATTCAGTGCATGGCTGTAAAAATACATGTACTATTCTTGGAATTTACTGTTGTATTTAAAACGTGATTGTCTACATTTTTTCCCAGGAGTTTACTTTTAGTGACTAACCATAACTCTTGAAAAATAGGAAGGTCCGAAACAAAAACCAGAATCACCTTTGATCTGTAAAAAGCGTGCTACATCAATTGAGAGAGGATTGCCGTCAGGCACCCTGCCTAGTCTGGGTCTACACTTGATAAGTGCACCAGTTAAACAGTAACTGAGTGTTGTTCTTTACTTATTACCAAGGCCTTAAAATTTATATGCTTTCGGTTGCAGTCTGGTGAAAAAGTATGGATGCCAGGAAATTTTTAATTTTATTTTATGACATTTTATGTAATATTGCCCATGAGAATTGAGAACTAAAGTTAAAAATACTGCAGCATAGCAGACTAGATGCAAACAGTTTTGATTCAGTAAAACTTTGAAAGCAAACAAAATAGCTGTGCCACTATTTTTAAGGGTCCAATGAAAATTTTATGGACAGACAGCAACCAGAGTTACATGGATTTTTTACGCCCAATTACTTGCTATCAGAAGAAGTGCATTTATTGCTGCCAGGAAGAAAGAGATGCACGAGAACGGATGTTGCAAGAACAAGACGACGCATACAAGAGATCACTGGAGATCGATCGTGCTAAGGTGCGTTGGTGGATTTGTTTAACACTCCATGTATGGCTCGGCATCAAATGCAGCTGTCGTCTGTCTGTT
>Ga0209052_1000447_pt1 | contig 12675 bp, 10 predicted proteins | sample WorMetHEROISLAND_2_FD_187409 | JGI IMG/M metagenome (GOLD analysis project Ga0209052, IMG submission 187409) | Marine gutless worms symbiont microbial communities from Max Planck institute for Marine Microbiology, Germany - Olavius sp. 4 HERON... | ecosystem: Host-associated > Annelida >...
CGCTGTGGGGACTATTGGCAGCAAGCGGAGCTATGCACTGATGGTGCATGCCGAATAATGATGATGATGATGATGTACAGTCATGCCTTCCTACAGTAAGACATGACTTTCCCACACTTGCGATTCTTCACTGTTGCAGTGGATGACTTAACGTGCATTTAAACCGAATAATAAATAACTAATAGTAAATAAAGGCATCTATCTGTCTGTCCTTCCATCTGTCTGTCACACGTCGGTAGTACTCTGTCCAAATGATGCAAGTTAGGATCATGAGATCTTCACCATCAGCTTTACAAAAGACTGCTATCATAAAGCTTTTCCAAACATTTGAATGGGATCACCCCAATCGACAGCGTTGAATGAGAGAAGGGTAGGGAACATTTTACATTTGGACCAAATCAGTTGTCATATCACAAAGAGTGATGCAGGATTGAACAATGGTAACTATTGATCACTGATGGAAAGTTGCCTAGGCACTTTCAATTGGTGCCAAAATCAACAACCTTGGATGAAACACTTTCAGGCTGCTGATTTGGTGCTAATTATTCCTGTTTATTATTTTGATTTTGCACTTATTTGTGAGTATTATAACAAAAAAATGACTGCTGTGTATTTTGTGCAGCTTGGTCTGGAGAGGTACCATGGCATTGGAATTATCGGCTTTAATTCACCGGAATGGTTCATCTCCGATCTCGGGGCAATTTTTTCCGGGTTCGTCGTTATTTACTGCCAACTGATACATTTTCTCAATAACGGAATGTGGCATAAAATCAGTTCAGTCAGTCCAGTTAATGTCATCACTTTTTCGTACTTTGTGTTGTAACATATTTTACGAAATGACACTCATAATATTGTGTGTTCAAAACTGAAGCATTGTACTGATTTTTTGTCACATGTTTGCTTATTTTATAAATGATTATTCGTATATTTGGATGCTAAGAGTGAACATTTGAACAGTAAGTGTTCTAATATTATTTATCATGCATATATAGCCACGTTACACGTCTTGCCCATCCATCAGTCTGCTGCATTGAAAACAAAATGGTGTTGCAAAAACAGAATTGATGCAAGTTTACGTTCTGCAGCAGGACTATTCGATGGGTGCCAATTTTCAGTTAGGAAGTTATGAACAAATTTTGGCAACAGTTGAGGTTGCGTTCACGGGTGTACAGTGTCATGGCCGAGTATGAGTACGCATAGTTTGGTGGATGGCCATCTTTGCTTTCTATGGATTATTTGCTGTGTTGTCTGTACAGTGGTCTGGCAACTGGCAAACAACAAACTTGCTTAACCCACACCCACAGTGTAGAGTGTAATGTTGTCTAACTAAGTAAGTAAGTAAGTAATCCTTTTATTTCTGAACGGTCAAACGCCAATTGGCAATAAACAGAAAATTGCAAAAATTGCAGATTAATGCAATGAATAGAAGAACGGAAAAAACGAAAATAGTTATGATTCTGCCTAGTATTTATTTACTTATTGTGGTGTGTTAAAGTCAGCCGATGTTAAAAAACTCAAGAAATTGCTGCGTATTTGCTATAGGCCTGTTGGTTTTCAAACAGGCACCAGATCAAGTGACGTGTGACTGCATGGTTAAGCCTTGTAGTTGGCATCTGTTAGACCCAATTCTCTGTCGATGCCTGAGATGCAGTAACTTATTGGCTATTCTGTGTTGTCTACAGTGGTCTGGCAACTGGCATATACACAACCAACTCGCCGGATGCTTGCTGGTACATGGCACACAGTGCAGAGTGTAACGTGATCGTAGTCGACTCAGACAAACAGCTGCAGAAGATTCTCAAAGTACGCGACAGACTTCCACAGCTCCGAGCCATCGTGCAGTACAACGAACCACTACAACAGAGATATGACAACGTCTACACGGTATGTAGTAGTAGTAGTTGTAGTAGTAGTAGTAGTAGTAGTAGTAGCAGTAGTACAGTGAACTCAGCCTTTCAACCTTCCAGGGATAGATCAATCGAGTACTGGTCTGTCTGGCTGGGGTTAAGGAATGGCACGTTCACGTGTGTTGTGTGGCAGATAACGCTGTGTGACCTTTTATGGCAGGTGACGCTCCGTAGCTTTGAGATGGGTTACTATTAGGAGCTTTGAACAACCTTTAACCTTTTTAACCTTACTTTCTGCATTGAGACTCTGTTAAGCTGTGGTATACCAGTAGGCATAAATCAACTCAAGAAACGGGCGTGGCATGGACTGGTACGGTATTGCCTAACGTTTTCTGTTAGACAGTGAAAACGCAGCTGTTGTCTGATGATCCTGGTTGGTGAGTAGTCTGTGTGCTGCACTGGACAGTGGCAGGAGTTCATGGATCTTGGAGCCCAAGTACCTGATGAAGTGCTGGAACATCGCATCTCTCAGCTGGCACCCAACAAGTGCTGCACCCTCATCTACACGGTACTGTTATCATCTTGTTCTCTCCTGTGCTTTCTGCTGTTGCTGTCTGCCCATCCAATTTTCTCTATGACGTGTTTGGTAGATATGAGTTACAGGCTTTGTTGGCAAAATATGACATTACAGGGATTTGCTCTCCTCGCCCGTTTAGGTTTTTAGCTCATAATTAATGTGTTTTATGCTTTTCTTTTTTATGTTCACTATTGTATGTTGTGTGTTTCTTTTCTCTCTTTTTTCTTTTCCTTTTACTGTGTGTGTTTTCTTATTTGCTGCTGTCATGGCGAAATAAAGTTTATATAATAGTACACATTATGCATCTTGCCCATTCGTCTGTCTGTCTGGCCTCCTCTAAATTAAAAACAACACAGACCAAACTAACTTGGCAAAAGTCAGAATCGCTCTGGCATGTCCACCCAGCTGCTCATTTGTATTCGCCAGGTCGTGGCAGAGGACTGGCCGTTTGGCCAATATTTGACCCCCTGCCCCAAATTTTTAATTCCCCCTCAGATCGGACCCCATCTAACACAATGTGTCATTGGACCCCGCGGCCGTTGCTGCCAAATGGCATCTGAGTCCACTGAATGGTTTGAGCAGAGTGCACGAATGTGACAGACAGACGACAGACATACAGACTACGCTATGGAGCAATGTGTAGCAGTGGGCGTAATCGCTTGCGCTGCAAGAGCGATGGTGTTTGAAAAGGCATTGAAAAGTCGAAATTGGTGCAAAGGAATCCCGGGCAGTCTGCCGATTTTCGGTTTTAATGGTCAAAAGGTCAGGGTTAGATATGGGGTTGATCTGGTCTAGGCTGATGGCCGCATAACACGTTGGCACTAGGCTGGCATATTTTTTCGTTAGTAATGCGGAACAGTATTGGCAAACTGGTAGAACTGCGGGAACTTATGATTAAACCAGACACGGCAGCAATGGACTGCTTCAGTCTGTGTCAGCTACCAATGACTGGGGACTCCAGTGTGTTTTCCACGGCAAATTTATCCATATTCCATGGGCCAGTTTGCGAAATGCTGCTGCACACCGCAGGAAATTTTTCTAATTTTGTGGCGTACTATTTATTAAGTGAATTGAGGACTTCTGGGATTATTGTTTAAAGTATGAAAACGGCTGTCACTCCGTTTACTGGTATCAGATGTTCGTTCAATAACCATTGATTATACGTCATCAGTTCTGGGAATGTTATTTGTGTTGCAGTGGATTTTCACTGATTGCTGAAATCAATCAATTTAAGGAGATTGACAGTTTTATGAGAAAGTTTCACAAACTTGGATCTGAGTTGGAAAATAAAAGTAATCAAAAGCAATAAAGTAATACCAAATTTCACGGAAATGTAGAAATTCCGCAGAAATTGGCAAATTCCACGGGCTGCGGGAAACTTTTGTCCCTACCAATGACAAATGAAGAGCTCTATCGATGCACCAACGTGAAAATACATTTTCTCAGCCAGTTATCACTGTTAGCTATTTAAAAATTGAAAGAGCTGATTAGAAGTGGATTGTTTCGATGTAAAGTTGATTATGTGTGTGATTGTATTTCTTGAATGTTGCAGTCGGGGACGACTGGAGACCCCAAAGGAGTTATGCTCAGTCATGATAATGTAAGCAGCTTGTTAGATTTCAGATAGTTCTTATGTACAGCATTACACTTGCGTATTAATTACGGTCCGCTGCATATATCTTGATGAAATTTTGCATCAACGTGTACCTCGACAACCTCTAGAACCCTACTGAATGTCAAGGTCGTACTCAGAGGTCAAGGTCACGTGGGTTTCTTTGTGTGTTTTTAGTGTTGCGGCTACCCTACCCCCGAATGCATTAACATGTACATTGAAACCTCTAGAAGCCTATTGAATATGAAGGTCAGAGGTTAAGGTAACATGGGTTTTTTGTGTGCATAATTCTGTGCTACCCGTGGACAGTACTTAGCCTTGAGCAATGCTTGACAATCTTGTTTTGTAGTTATTGTGTAATTTGTTTATTGAAAGTAATCTCATATATGAATACTTTTGTAAAATAACTACTACAGTAGTTTCTACTGTTGGTCCATATTTCTTTGTCCCAGACAAATGTCAAGATACCGTTTCCACATACAAAAGAGACGTCTAATCTTATTATGGCTGTGTTAGTAAATAAAAAGTTATTTGTGTGGTATTTGTGCAAATCAAATATCTGCCACCCATATAAATTTACCCACCACAACTGTGCAGTGAGCATACTGTACCTTGCGATGACGTAATTTAACATGAATAATTGACAGTGCGATTTTTCATGAGGTAAAACTGATGTTGTAGTGTGATTGGAGTTTTTTTAGCATTAAGGTTGTGAAGTTGTGTTTTTATAGTTGTAGTAGTAGTAGTAGTAGTAGTAGTAGTAGTAGTAGTAGTAGTAGCAGTGGCAGTATTAGTAGTAGTTGTAGTAACAGTTGTAGTAGTTGCATATGTCGTAGTTGATATACACTGTGTCTCAAAAAAACGTGCCACTCTGTCACTGGCGATATGTTTGCCAAATATCAACCGATTTTTGAAATTTTTTTACCAGCACATTTGCAATAACACGGTTACTAAATATCCTACCACACCTCAACTGCGATGCTACACTACCTTGTGAAATATAAATTCTCAAAAATCATTATAATCAAAATAAACACATATATAATATGCAAAAATTATCTTCTGAAGCAATTATCTACTAATTTTCACACTTAAATTAAATTATGTTCAGTTTTGGATACATTTCCATTGTTTGTAAACAGAAGCAGACAGTATTATTGTAAATAATAATTTTTAATGCAGTGATGATTTGGCAAGTTTAGTTAGTTGACTGAAATTGCTGAAATGTTTGTAGTAGTAGTAGTAGTAGTAGTTGCGTGTGTTGTAGTTGAGCCGAAATGATTGTAGTAGTAGTATCGGTAGTAGTAGTAGTAGTAGTAGCAGTAGTAGTAGTAGTTGCGTGTGTTGTAGTTGAGCCGAAATGATTGTAGTAGTAGTATCAGTAGTAGCAGTAGTAGTAGTAGTTGCGTGTGTTGTAGTTGAGCCGAAATGATTGTAGTAGTAGTATCAGTAGTAGTAGTAGTAGTAGTAGTAGTAGTAGTAGTAGTAGTTGTGTGTGTTGTAGTTGATATGGACGGCTCGTAACGGTGGCAAGCTTGGTGAGCTGACTGAAACAGCCGAGGTGTTTATCAGCTACTTGCCTCTAAGTCACGTCGCGGCTCAGATTCTGGACATTTTCCTTCCTCTCATGTACGCCGTCACCGTCTACTTTGCACAGCCGGACGCTCTCAAGGTACAATATCAAAACAAATAAATATAAATATAAAATAAACAAGAAATATTTAAGATTATAACCAATCTACTATACTCGTTTCCCACCTCGCGCATTCTCTGCCGATACCAAAAATGCTAACCAGAACCATTTAGTCTGCGGACCTCAAAAATCCCACCTAGAACCAAATGTATAGTGAATATGGTGACAATTTGCGAAGAAATTTACCAACATGACAGCTGGCCACTATGCCAGAAATGTCTTATTATGATTGCAGTATTCTGAGCTGTCAAATTAGCCTGTTAATTATGCATTACTGAATTAATCACAATAAAATATTAAGACCATGAGAAGTTTTAATGCAGTGACAAGAAATTACTTTGCACAACTTTCTTACTGCTTTTTGAACATTACCAGATGTATTTAAAAATGATACTGGAAACGGCAGAACTGTTTTTGAAACAAAAATCCTGAAATGGGATTTTTATTGTGCTACAAATGCTATTGACACTATGAAGTTCAGGATCTGTGTTGTCCTTGAATAAACTAATACGTTAAACAGTAACTAATATGCTATTTGAATTCATCGATTTTATTGACACGTTTGTTGACGTTTCGGCAACCAGTGTTGTCTGTGACAACTTGCTGTCAGTCGTAGTGACATCTAGTGTTGAGCAAAGGTTATTCTTATGAAGGCAACATTGGTTGTTAAAGTGTCAACGCATTAGTCAATAAAGGTTGTAACTTGATCAGTTTATGTAGTTTATTGGACAGCTGTACTGTCCACGTTCACCATCATTATTACTATCACTCTGCTACAATGCTGATACTCATTCTGAGGCTACCCAGTGAAGGGTAGAAGGCTGAGTTGTACATACAGAAATGGTTACATCCAGGTAGTAACTGGGCCCAGTGTGGAGCAACTTATTCTAACGTGTTGACCTACTGGTGGCTTGGTGGGGTAACAGTTCAGATGTTGGAGTTACGGTCAAAAGGTCGTGAGTATCAAGTGGTTACTACTTGGATGCGGACAGGTAAGCCATCTCGGCATATAGCCAACGTTAAGGCCAACTCAGCCTTCCATCCCTGTGACATAGGTAAATAGAGTACTGGCCTGCTTGGTCGTGGTCAAGGTGGGGCACATTCACCTGTGTTGGGTGGCAGGTAACACTGTGTGATCCCATATGGCAGGTGATGCTCCGTACTCCGTAGCTCTGCGATGGGTTTCCCGTCAAGAGCTATACGCGACTTATAACTTGTACCAATCCGCCAGCCCACCTACGTTGCAGGGTTCATTGGTAAAGACGCTCAAGGAAGTGAAGCCAACGGCATTCCTCGGAGTGCCTCGGGTCTGGGAGAAGATCCAGGAGACGATGGTCTCCGTGGGCCGGACTCAGTGGTTCTACAAGCGCTGGATTGCTCAGTGGGCAAAATACATCGGACTGCAGGGCAACATGGCCCTTATGAGCGGGTATGTTGTAGTTGTATAAATGTATAAATGTAGTAGTAGTGTAGTAGTAGATTCAGGAGACAGTGGACTCAGTGGTTCTACAAGTCCTGGATTGGTCACTGGACTAAATACATCGGACTTCAGGTCAACATGGCTCCTGTGAACGGATGTGTCGTGCTAAGCCGTGTGTTGCTACATTTAATTTCTTATGCTACTTGGATTGCCGCGGCACGCGGTAGTGAAGTTTTGTGAAAATGTTACAGTGCTTGGGGTAGTGAAGTTTTGTGAAAATGTTACAGTGCTGAGAAGTGGTTATCATGTTAGAAATGCAGTAGAATTGTTCGTCGATGTGTGAACCACTTTTGTTCCAATATTAACTTTGAACTAGCTCTGCTATTAAGGCAACTTTGACTGACTGACTAACTGGTTGATTGATTGAGTGATATATTGATTCATTGTTTCATTGGTCTCCAGTGGTACAGTGCCGTACGGCTGGACGTTGGCTGATTGGCTGGTCTTCCGGTCAGTAAGGTCGGCTCTGGGCTTCGACCGGGTTCGCATGTGTCTGACGGCCGCAGCTCCAATCATGAAAGATACTCTTGACTTCTTTATGAGCCTCAACCTTCCACTCATGGAGATCTACGGCATGAGTGAGACGACCGGTTAGACGCCTTGTTATTTATGTGTCTTCAGTGTACACTGTGTCAGTGGTCAAAGGTGAGTATAGCTGTTTATTGGAACCCGTTACAGAGCTGTGGAGCTTCACCTGCCATATCGGATCACACGGATTTACCTGCCACCAGGTACAGGTGAACATGCCCTGCTTGCAGGCAGGCCGGTACCTGATTTACCAACCTCGGAGGGATGGAAGGCTGAGTTGTCCCTAGTGGTTAATTATATACCGAGATGGTTTACCTTCCATAGACAGTCACCCATCCAAGTAGTAGCCACTTGATAGCAACTCGAATGGGAATCGGACCTTTCGATCATGAGTCTAATGTCCTGATGGTTATGCCACCAAGCCATGTAATAGTAATAGCCACGAGAACGTTTGTGTTGCTGTCATCCTGGCAGTGCACTGCCACTGCGAGAGTTCACCCGGTTCATTTGACGAGTGCAGCTCATGTGCTGGGCAGCCGCCAACCTTTGGATCAAGCCAGTTGGCCCGAGCTTCAGATCTGCCTGAACTGGCAGCTACAGTACTACACTCATCTCAGCCCAAAACCTGATACTCATTTTACCATCCCACGGAGGGTAGAAGGCTCAGTCGACCTGGCTGGCTGGCTTCGTACTGAGATGATTTACCTGTCCACAGACAGTCAGCCCGGGCCTGCCATGGAGTAACTTCGTTGATTGGGCACAACGCATTATTGCTATGCCACGCTGTCCTAATACATTGCATTGCATGTCTTACCCGTCCAGCTGTCCCGCGAACGTTCACACTACTTTTGTTTTTACACCTTTTTGCTATCAAGTTCGGAGGAGCTTGTACGGGACCTGCTAGCAGGTAAGACCCATAGTGTGGCCTATTATGATGGCTGCTTTATCATTCTAGCTAGAAGAATGTCAATTTCTGTCCGGTTTTCACACAGTGTGTCAATTTCCGTTGAAGTATTGGACACTTGGTGCTGGTAGAGAAATTATCATTACCATTGTAAAGTACAATAATAACAATAATTATTATCTGACAATTGGCTGTTGAATGTCGTTGAATTCTGTCCAGGTCCGCACACAATGTCATTTCCGTGGAAATATCGGACTGTTAGCGCCGGGAGAGAGATCATTGGTTGTCAGACTGGCATTGCCGACCCTGATGAAGATGGCAATGGAGAGGTCAGTAATTCTGTTTTATTACTTATTTTATGCAGTTTGTGGCATATAATTATACATTCATATATGATATCCTTGTTAAGTAAGACTTAATAGTGACAACGACTGCCTACAACAATTTTCAGTTTTTTTTAGTATGCTTATAATGTGCCGGATTTTGATTGAAATTTCTGGAGGGGTTGGGCATATCCAAGAGGTAACTGATCAGATTTTGGTAACAGTCCAGAGTATTTTGTGGATGCTGGATCATCCGGGATTCTTTACCGTTAGGAGACAGGACATGAACTGATGCTTGGCAGTGTCTCTCAGCCAGTTATGGATGTATGGATGTCGATGAAATTTTACTGACGGACGGACTGAAGGAATAATTACTTGGATGTTGGTGGCAGTCTGGATCTGGATCTGGATTGAGCGTTACTGAATCCATATCCATGAATTTTTGGATGAAATGTTTGGACAGGTGGTGTTGCAGCCCCCATAGTCTGGAACTCACTCCCATCTGGCATTCGCGATGCTTCCTGTACCCATACCTTGTCACCTTAAAACTCACTGCTTCCAGCAGGCCTTCGGCTCCCCCTAGCGACTCACCCAAGTGCCCCAGATTCGGCCACTGGCTGACATTGTGCACTCTAAATAGTCATTTACTTACTTACTTGCCAGACCCAAGGAGCAGTTACTAGATCCGTTGCATCAGTCAGGACGGTTCTCGGTGGTGGCTTGAAATCTTTGATTAGTTCTGGCTTGGATTGTAAAGACTACTGATTTATGTACATAATTGGTTGCAAGCTGTGTGAACTGATGCTGGCAGGTTCACATGAATGGCCATAACGTATTCGTGGCTTACCTCATCTGACATTTTTCTATTCTAATGTATTAACAATATGTGTGATTATGTACTTGTTATGACCGCATTAATTATGTTCTACTGCTGATGTTTTTTTCAGCGTGCAATCTCTCTATATCCCTCGGCCAATTACCGCGAAACTGCTGCAGACCAGAAATGGGCTGCACGCTATAAACTAGGTCCCAAATTTTCACGGCTCTTTTCCCTATAATTTGGGAAACAAAAAACGCCCAAAAATTTGACTTTGATTGCGAATATTTTGGAATGGAACAACAATGGGAAAATGGCATTGCAAACTGCAAATGCCTTGAAGTGATGAGAAATTCCACAAGATTCTGATAGTAGATGAATCCAGGATCTCCGTCTCTCCCTTGTAGTATTTGACGGCCATTGTTTTAATTGAAGGGCAGCACTTGAAGGCGGCTGTCATTGCCCACAGCTGACAGGCATTGTCAGTCGTTGTCGGATGTTGTCAAATGGTGATGGCTGTTGACAAACATTGACAGCTGTCGACATGCGCTGACAAACTGCAATAAGTTCTCCATGAAGGAAACTTTGTGCTGGATGGGATTTTTCTGGCTGGATGTCATTGTATTATGCACTTCTGATTATGCAGGTGCGTATGAATGGTCGTAACATCTTCATGGGCTATCTGAACATGAAGGACAAGACCCAGGAGGTGTTTGATAAGGACTTGCGTCTGATGTCTGGCGACATTGGCAAGAAGGATGATGACGGATTTCTCTTCATCACCGGACGCATCAAAGGTAACTCGCTCAAACTGTTGTCGAATGTTGCATTTCACTTTGCCCTTACGTTTCAGTTTTTTGTCTTATTTCATTTCTTGTAGGCTTCCTGTTTGTAGCTAGTTCTGTATTGTGTTATAAGTGTCATCCAGAATGCTGTTAACTCTTTTTCTGTGGATTCAGTAAAAGCAACATTTTTATGAATTTATAATTACATCAGCAGTACATTGTGATGTGCTAATGCATCGTATCTGCAAAGAAGTTTCTTGTATCCATTACTTTGACAAATTCTGATATGTTTCCGTAACTTTTGGTACGAGTAATGCTGAAAATCTATGCCGCTGAAAGGCTGTAAAGCTTGCTGCATAAATTGGCATCATTGGTATACATGTCAGTGAAATGTCGCGGATTTTCATAATGCTGTACAGACCTGTGCATGGAGTGCATGATTTCGGCCTGGCCTGACCCTCGTTGGCTTTCTGGCCCTCCCTGCCCATTTTGTCGGGGTTAATTTCGCCTGGCCCCTTTTGCTCTCGTTATACCAGTTGAATTTTCATTGCCATTTCTTCCTAACTGTGAATTTTACAGCTGACCACTGGCGTATTGAACGTCCTGGTATCACACAAAGACGATGAATCGGCATTTTCAGTTAAAATGCACTTTCTGCAGTAACTTGATAGTGTGAAAATTTTGATCTTTGAGTGTAGCTTTCGATCAGTTTGGCTGAGCGCATTGATTTTTCAACGAGACCCATGCACACGTTTAGTGCTGCAGAGTGAATATGTCTGTATTGCATAGCTAATACTACTACTACTACTAATCCTTTTTCTGCTAAAGCTTAGTTCATAAATTGGTGTGACGGCTGCACAGTGTCAGTGAAATGTCGCGGACTTTCATAATGCTGCTGTTGCTGCTGCTGCTGCTGCTGCTGCTGCTGCTGCTGCTGCTGCTGCTGCTGCTGCTACTGCTGCTGCTGCTGCCGCTGCTACTACTACTACTACTACTACTACTACTACTCCTGCTGTGTATTGTAGAGCTAATAATCACGGCTGGTGGTGAGAACGTGTCTCCAGTGCTCATAGAAGACGCCGTGCGTGAGCAGTTGTCCTGTGTCAGTAACTGTATGCTCATTGGCGACCAGCGGAAATTCCTCTCAATGCTCATCACGTTGAAGGTCGGTCTCACTATTATACATTTCTCCGTAGCACGGTCTGTCTGTCTGTCTGTCGTCTGTCACATTCATGCACCCTGCTTAAGCCGTTTGGCGGATTTAGATGCCATTTGGCAGGGTCCAATGACACATGGAGTTAGATTGGGGTCACTGACCCAAGGGGAAGGGGAGATTTTGGGGGTCACATTGTGGCCAAACCGTCAGTCCTATGCTGCCACCTGGCAAATACAATGGAGGAGTTGGGTGGATGTTCCAGAGCGATTCCACCTTTTGCCAAATTACTTTGTTTTTTGTTTAATCAGCTTTACACAGTGTTTATGTGTATGTCGAACCAGGGTCTGAAGTGAGATAAGTGAGTGTTAAACAAACTTATACACTCCAGACCGTGGTTTAACCGACACTTATTTTAGACATTGAACGCGAATGTCTCTGGAATGGATCAAGTAATCGACAAGCAAAAATGGTGTTATCAACCGCAATCCTTTATACCTTCGACGGAAAAGATTGGTGAACTTTGGTCCATTAACAACAGAGTTCAGTTGTCTCATGTTTACCCACTCAGAATCAACACCGCACGTTCAGCGTAGGCTGCTGCGACTGCGTTCGCCAGGTGGTGTTACTAGGAGCGGAATTTCAACCCCCTAAATTGTCTTCTCAGTCGGACTTATGGCACCCGGCGTCCTCGCGTTGGGCTCTGTCCCAAATTTTTAGTTGTTGTTGTTGTTGTAACAGACGGAGGTGGATGCTAAATCCCTTCCCACCACACACTATTACCAGTCTCCATTTTATGGTGTCGGCAGTCGAGGGCAAGACTCTGAAGCCCGCGGTGATCTTATTGTCGTAGTAGTAGTAGTAGCAGTAGTAGTAGTAGTGGTGGTGGTGGTGGTGGTGGTGGTTGTGGTAGTGCTGTTGTTGCATCCCTTCTCCTTCCCTCTCCTCCCCTACCC
>Ga0209052_1000450_pt1 | contig 12630 bp, 6 predicted proteins | sample WorMetHEROISLAND_2_FD_187409 | JGI IMG/M metagenome (GOLD analysis project Ga0209052, IMG submission 187409) | Marine gutless worms symbiont microbial communities from Max Planck institute for Marine Microbiology, Germany - Olavius sp. 4 HERON... | ecosystem: Host-associated > Annelida >...
CGTAACAGTAGGCCCTGTTACCAGGACTGCTGACATACTGACCCAGTCCGTTATCTGGCGGACTTGGGCTGTATGCTAGCTTAATTTGGTTTAACCCTTGCTGGCTCAAAGTGCTGAAAAGGGGATGAGCTCCCACGCAACGGATCTAGCTGTCTATGCGAAATCTTATCTTCTTCTTACATGTATGGAAACTGCAAATCAAACTTTTGGAAACTGGTCCAACGTCGATCTTTGTTAGTCATTGTGACGTTATCAGTTACTGCAGATGCAAGTCTTCTAGCATTCCGTGTGTATCTCGGCATTTGCATTCCATGCATAATCATCGTGCTGGCCGAGTTTCTACAGCAACAAGACATTTTCATGTCATGCATATTCAATGGACTGTTTTGTACGTGTTTAATCTGTGCCTTTCTCAGTGCATTTACTGCTGTGTCCGGGAGTAGCAATGCTGAGTTGTTGAGTGCATTACGTTATTAACGTCTTACTGGAGGTTATTTGTACGTTTTATTTCAACGAAATGTCTGCTGTAGATTGTCTGACTGCAGCGTAGTGAACGTAGTGAGTGTACATTTTGCAGACTTCATTGTGTATTGTGTGTCAATAACAGATCAGATAACAGAAGGTCTTGAGTGTGCCGTTTCACTTGCAAGTTGAGGTTATTACTGTACAAGATAATGTTCAGTTGAACACGGAGTCTGTCCAATGCATCTCAATAGCTTACAGTGAAGTTTGTATAACTGAAATCAGTCAGAAACTCAGCAAAGTAGACCAGAGTGATTAAAGTAAAAAGCTTCAATGTTCAAGTTATAATAATAACGTAATATGGAAATTTTGTAACCTAATAACAATACCTGGCAAACCCAATTATATTTTTAGTAATTTTGTTCGTTTGCTTAAAATCGTATGTTTTCTTAAATTACTGTAGTTTTATTAACCTTTTTTTACACATGTGTATTAAATACCGTAACGAATACTAAATCAGCCATTTTGTTGAAATAACCCACACAGAAGCAACTTAAATTTCGCGAAAACTACCCGTACGTGAGTCGTTGGTGCAAACACTTGAGAGCTGAGTGACGGTCGGTCAAGGGGCGCGCAGCACCCTGACGAAGTTAGGAAAGTCACCACCGGGCGAAAACTAAGTTACCGTTAAGTCCGCCGACCGATCAACGTTATGTAATCGGGTCAGTAGCCTACTAGCCTGTACTAACATGTGACGTTACTGATATTAAGAAGTCCAAAATTTTGTTCGAATTTTACGTCACACAGACGCCCTACGGAGGAACCAACGGACGGACGGACGTTTACGTGCTTTTATATTCTGTCCAACGCATATGCATAGCATTCGACAGACAACTAGAGAGCACTGGATAGCATACATAGTCTGTCCTCTTCCTCTGTCTGTCTTGCTGCCTGTTTTGGCGAATAAAGATTTGTAACCCTGGGGTCGGTGCTCATTTCCGTACTATAACTGCATGCAAACTTTCTAAGATACTCTGAAAAAGTAATGTTTGCATCCAGAATTTGGGGGCGATCCCCTGAAATGCTGCCAGTGTTCCTCATTTTTATACATTGCATAATGTCTTTCACACTGCATAATGTCAATTCATGCTAATAATCCATGATCCATGAATCTGAACACAATCTGACAGTTAGTCAACTTGTGCCATTTGTGCGGGCTTTCTTCCTTGAAAATACCATAAAAAGCTGTTCATGGCTTTTCGAGGTATTTTGCATGGACCACTACAAAACATAACTAAGTAGGATAATTGCACAAGTTTGAACTTTTCGGAGTCATGATAGACATTGCCAGCTTTGTCATATTCCGTGATGTATAGTAGCCATTTACTCACGACTACAGTAGTTTTATAAGCAGTCAATTATAACTAATATTACCACGATTTGTTAATTGACCACAGTAACCAGTAATTGTATCTGATTACCAATTTACATACAGTTACTTATTATTAGGCCTAAAAAATTCCTGTGCTTCGGTTGCAGTCTGGCGAAAACTAGGGACGGGGTGGAAATTATTTTTTTTTATTTCATGACATGCCTACCATGTAGTATTGTATAACAACTTATAAAGACAAACTGACACAATGATAGTAACCAGGAGAACAAAAGTAAAGATACCGCAACATAACAGACTAGATGTAAACAGTTCTGTTTCAGCAAAACTTTGAAAGCAAACTAAAAACTGCACCAATAGTTTTGAGGATCCAATAAAAATTTTAAGGACGGAGACTTTTTAGGGATGGATAGCAACCGGAAGCACAGGAATTTTTTTACTCCTTATTATGTACTACAATTAAAATAAGTCAAATATCGAACACTGTATTGAGACACATTATGTCCACTGTAAGTTCTATAGTAAATAAGCAAGCACCGAAACAAACTCGAACGCAAAATTTTACAAACTGTCAATGCACCACCAGCAAAAGAAAAGGTCTGCTCAGCTCTGCTGTGTAATAAACAGCCAAAATCCAACTGGCAGTGAACAAAAGAAATGTACAGATAACGCACTGGGACGATTATCAACCGATTGCCAAGTGTCGTGTAATGCTACAAAATGCACCCACTATTAAACTTGACGAAATGAACAGGATTTCCGCTCTCTTCCAGCCACGGACAAAGACAGACAAAGATTTTTACAATGGTCACAATCCGGATTGGCCAGTATTATTGTGTAAACTGACGATATACTGAGACTGTTTATCGGCAAATCGGCCGATTATCAGCCAATACCCATTTTAAACAATCCTAGTTAAAATCAGTAACTTGAAATGTTACAAAGTGTAATTATACTCAATGATGTGTACGATCAGAGTGAGTGAGTGAGTAAGGTTTAACGTCCCGCTATGACACATTATAGGTCATTTCGGAGACGGTCCTCCAGGCAATCACTTGCACTGGTACGGACAACAAAAATTAGCATTAAAATCAGAGTGGTACCCAAGCAGGAGATTGAGTCACAGGCACTAATACTCGTAAGTCAGTCTATCACACACCACGCAGTTCCTGAGCAACGAATGACTCTGCAAACTAGCACCGCCGACAGTGAGCGAGTATCACAAACGCAACAAATACAGGGTGGCACATAAACAAGTGGAACGTACATGAATTGCGTAGTTCGAGCAGTTGGACATTTTTGGAAACGATTAATCAGTTAAACCGAGATTTTCATATTTTGCCTTCTGTAGCTAGTTTTAAGTTTAATTATAAGAAGTTCCTGATATCTGGATATTAAATTTATTTCAGTAGGCTTGCCCTGTATGGTTACTTTTGTGTTGGTGTGTCTGTGTCTGTTGTGTTTGTGTTTGATTGACAATATCAGCAGTAAAATTGTTTCGCTACTCCCTGTTGTACTGTTTGTATTACCTATAAATGTTCATGTGTGACGTTTTTCCCTTTTGTTCTTATTAGTTAAGTTTATTGTATGTGTATGACATGGTTCAGTGCAATAAACCTGCTTGATTGATTGATTGATTAGCCTCGATTATTGGAGTGAATGGTGGTGAGTGAGTGTTCAAATGTTTAACATAACCAGTAACCACACTCCACTGCAACGGTCGAAACGAATCGTTTCCGAAACTGTCCGACTGCTCGATCTACGCAATTCATGTACGTTCCACTTGTTTATGCGCCATCCACCCTGTATAATAACATAATGTCTGTCAATCACTAATACTGATGAAAGAGTTCAGGCAAACAGATAGGACAGTCTCTGAGATCCACTCAGTGAATGGACGCATTCACAGGGTCGGTGCAGACTTGTGTGAACACTGCATTGCAGGACTTTCAATGACCCCCAGAAAAGCAAAACTTCTGGGTTTCCAGGACCACAATACCGGTACTGTGCTTTCCAAAAATGCCCATTTTTTGTGAGCGTTGTTTAGTTGACCGATAAAATCAGCCGACAAAGTCGGCAAACAGGGCCAATATTACCAATCATATTCGTATAACATTGGCTTAGCTTATCAAACTCATTAAAAGCAATTAATCATGTTAAAATTCCACGACTCTATGGTATTTTTCCAGGACTTTCGGAACTTTCCACATCTAAAAATTTCAACTTGTAAATTCCGGGACTTTCCGGATTCTGTACGAACCCTGGGTCTACATCATGAACTGAACGGCAAATGTCGACATGTCACAACGCTGACAGTCTGACATATTACACTTCTCTTACAAACACTCGGGGTGACCACTTTACAGCATTTCGAAATTCCCCAACATTCCCGGACACTTTGCAGTTCTAATATGTTATGCAAATTCATCAACATACAACCTTTTATCACAGCATGATGCTGGGGCCTATACGAAGCACCTTGAAATCCACGGCAACAGAACACAACATGGGGGTCTCTCTCAACCACGTCATAGACTGGGACTGCACCGAGGTGATCAACAGAGAACACACTGGACGGACAGTGGACCAGGGAAGAGATAAACATCAGACAAGAACAAGACAAGTCGATGAAACAAGACAAAGGGTCCTGCCAACTTCCACACATTTACTGTCCCCCGCAGTGACACCTGGCGGACATTCGTTCCGAAGAAGGCAGCAGCGGCTGCCAAAACGTCAACAGACATTTAAATGAAAGGTTGTACTGTGATGAATTTATATAAAGTATTAGATACCATTTCAACCTGTTCCTTATTCTGTGGTTACCGCACAATAACTATAAACAAATGAAGTATCAGCAGTAAAATATTGCAATACAATGCACCGAAAATGCACATCTAAAACACTATGCCATCATTGTGATACTACTAAACATTAGCATTGCCTCAAACTTGCGATCACGTTTAGTTCTGCCAAAATGTGAAATTAATAATGAACAGCTTTCTCTGACAAGATTTTCCCCCAAGAATTCCCTGACTTTTAGTCAATTCCCCGAGCTTTCCCTGTCAGCTGTCAGATTCCATGGCATGTCCAGGTCTTACAAGCAAGTGGTCACCCCGAATACCAACGTTCTGCTGCAACTAACGCAATATGCAGAGACCAATATAACACAGCACCGGGCAGCATTTAGAACGACAAAGAACTCGTACAAACTCTCAAGTGATGAGAAATCACCAGCACCACGACAGACTAAATGCACTGGCATGTGAGTCACTCTTTAAATGCACTTGTTTGTTTGTTCAGCACAGAGGACCGTACGTGACAACTAGACATTCATGTCTAGGGTTATTAGTACAGTGCAGAAAAGCCCAGTGACAATTTAACATTACCACAGATCAGTACACAAAAGTGACACAGCAAAACAGACTTTGCGTATTCCGTTACGGTTACAGTAAAGCATAAAATCAAAATAAACGCAGAATGTGGATTCTGGTAGCTAACAGTGAATGTTGCACTAAAGCAAATTATCTAAATATATGGAGCACGTAGTATCTGGCAGCAAACAATGAATAAGGCATCAATCAGCATGCTGCTGCTGCGGCAGCAAGTAGCTGATGTAGTCAGTCAGCCACTATCATCATCTCACCCTCACTTCACTGCAGCTGGTACTTCACGGTCTTCACAATCTGAAACACAATATAACATGAGGCTCTTAAGTTTGCCAGCATGACCTTGAACAAACTGTCAAGGTCACAGTGACAAACTGGCATGTCCAGGTCTTACAAGCAAGTGGTCACCCTGAATATTCTAAACTGTCAAGATAACAGTGACAGTGCAGGAATATCCGTTATAGGATGGTTTGTCATATCAGTCAGTAATCAACCAATCAATCAATCAATCAATCAATCAATCAATCAATCAACGAATCAACGAATGAATGACTTAGTCAGTGAGTCAGTCAGTTGGCCAGCAATTTATACGGAGCAAAGGCACTAAAATTTGTGATACTGTGGCATATTTGTTACTGGTGTAAAACTGCAAATAGTTAAGCTTTTAAATAATAAGAACTGCAGGATTTTTAAGATATCAAGCTACAAACATCCAGTAATAATAATAGCAATAATAATAATAATAATAATATTTAGCGTTCGACCGAAACTGGATTTTCCAGTTTCGGCCGTAACAGAAACTATGATGGCCCTACGTGTGCCGAAACCGTAACTGAAACTGAGCATCCAGTTTAAACTGAACCTGAAGCTGAAACCAAAGCTAGCTGTCTCAGACATTTGCCATTAATGTAATTATAAATGCAGATCGCCGTTATATTAGGCAAAGTACACGAGAGTATAAATATAATGCCAAACTGTTGTCTGCTCAAACGCACCTATATGGCTATATGTTTTCATACATACGCATACGTATGTATAAAAACCACAGAACACAGAATCACAGATCATAAAAAAACCTAGGAATTTGAGTGAAACTTAAAATTATCCGTAACCAGTGTAATGGCTAGCCAGGTTAACTAGGTCAGCTGGTAATCGCATAAAGGTCTTCCAGGTCAAACCAGTCATTCAGACTGTTGTAGAGGCATTTTTTACACAGCTTACTGAAGACAAGCAGCAATAAACAACTGACGGCAAGTGAAAGTAATCAGAAGCGACATGCAATCAACAGCATGACGATGATGATCAATGATCAATGACCGATGATGATACCTCAACAGCAGGCAGACCACTGCTGCTGCTGCTGTTACCAGTGGATGAAGCCATGTCACGCCTGTTGTCACGTTCATAGGACTGTTGTTCATGTTCAATTGTTTCCTTCATCACCAGTCGCACGACTGTCAGCTGTGTAGACAACAATACATAACACATACACCTACTGCCAGCCAGCCAGCCCATCATCTGCCAGCCTCATCTGTAAATAGTTATCCACAAGATATCATATCTGTCTCATTTGCTGGCGGTATTTGATGTCCTATGGAGCAGCTCACACAAGTGCCTTGCATTCCACCAGCCGACACGGTGCACTATAAAGGATGTTATTTACTTACTCGCTTACACAACTCTCATGTCTCTAAACAATCAGACATGCATATCATGGTCCTACTACAGTGCCGCTTTGTAGCAGTGAAACGACAGTGCAAATAATGCTAGCGGTACTAGAGCACGATTGTCATGTTTCTACCAAAGGTGGTTTAAACTACAGTTTAAACTGGTCCACCACAAACAGGTTTTTGTCAGTTTCTGCCACTTTGAACTTCAAATACTGACATCATGGGCACTTTTATAGAAAAAAAATGCAGAGCAATATAACTTATTATCATATTAATTAGCTGACGATCATTGTGCAACAGAGTTGCAGTTGTGTTATGAATGGCAAATTTTGCTTCAGAAATATTAAAATTTGGTACATGTTTCACATACCGGTATTGATCTACTTACATTATAAAAATAATAATGCAATAAGCGTTTTCAAGTATCTATCAGTTTAAAGTCTTTGCCACTTTAAATCTCTTGAGTGCCAGCTTCACCAGACGTCGACATCAATAGTGCATGGAATGGGTTAACATAGTGACCTTCGTATTGTTAACTTATGATTGATAAGCCAAGACGGTGCTGTGACTGACATCACCTAAAGACACCTAACGATGCTTACGCACCGAAGTTGTCGCAAATACGTGCAAGCAATTCAAACACTATAAACATCAGTTGTGAACAGTGCAGTATAATAGCATTATCCCAAGCACATCTGGAAAAGTGGCACCTCTATTACAGATAAAATAATGCCAAACTGAGTGTTGCTGCCAAAGCAGAAAATTTAATGCCATATTCGAAAAATAATGCCAAAAAGTGCCAAATGAACAATTTTTATAGCAAAGTTCCTTTTAAATTTCCAAATGTGACTTAGTTGGCATTCTGAAATGCCAGTTGGCAATCGTTCTGGCGCAGCTGAAAATCCATGGGTGAAAAAAACAACGCAACGACAATGAGTGACTGACATGTTTGTGAGTGCGGTAAGCTCGTCCAATCGCCAACCGTTCGACGCTGTCAATCCTGGCCTGTGTGCCTGTCACCGGTTCCATGAGGACAACGTGTGTGGCATCAGTGAGAAGAGCGCTTGCTGCAGCGTGGTCAAGCAACAGCAGCATCACTCGTATGTCCTGCTGTGCCTACAACATCACACACACACCCACACCCTAGTTTAGCTATGCACAACCAAGGACCAATGACAAACTCATAGAAACATGTCCTCGGATTCTGGCTGGGAGTCCTCGCATGGACGGTTTTTCTCGGCCACGACGTATAAATGACTGGCCATGGCATGATCGGTATTACTCTATGGACGTGATGGAGGTTGCGGTGTTTGAGATCACAGAAGGTTGTTGGTCTTTGATGACAGCTAGTCCAACAGTCTGAAAATCTCTTCCTATGGTCCTTCGTGATCAGGCACAAGGCATCGACACCTTTAGACACCTGCTGAAAACTTACGACTTTTCCCAGTACTGGTATATGCAGTGCCAATAGTGAACTAGCACTGATAATGTTTTCTTGTTATTAGAACTTGCCAGAGACGCCCAAAGTGTGAAAGCCAGCCAGCGCATCATCTGCTAGCCGTAAGTAAATATTTACACGAGAGATATCATATATGTCTCATTTGCCGGAGTATTTGATGTCCTATGACCAAATGAAGTGAAAAATGGCACATCGGTTACCACTCCCAAGGAAAGAATCATGCCAATTTTGGCTTTTCTATTCTGCATTGTTCTGTTTCAAAGTTAAGCGTCCATATGGCACAGACAGAAGACAGACAGACCGACGGGTAAGACCTGCAATGTAGCCCATTAGGATGGCCATTTAATAACGCGTAATCACCTTGAACACTGTAGCTGCCGCAGTGCTGCGTGCTTTGGGAACCGTGACGGTGACTGCGATGTTTGGGATCGCATTTTCTACCAGTACGAGACTTGCCAGAGTCAACACTGATGGCCACTGGACACAGTAGAACATACAGCAACTAATCATCACACAATTCATCAACGTAAACCAGCAACAGTGGCAGCACTACGATAGCAACAACAGCAGCAGCAGCAACAGTGCAAGTAGTCTAGTAGATACAAAACGGTAGAGCGTTGGATTCACAACTTTCAACTGACATCATGACCATAGTCGTTTGTTAGAAGTTGACAATTTAAGCAACTCATACAAGATTAATTAAGAGTAAAACTTTAAATTATCACGCAGACGAAAAACAATATAAAATGACACAGTCCACAAAGTTAAAAAATTACAAACAATAATAGTGGCTAACGCAGTTTGATTCTCACTCAGATCATTTGCAAGAAAAGTCGCCTGCTAACTGTGCACTCAGGTAAACTCAGCCTCCTACACCCAGCAGGACGGAATGCGAGTAGTAGCCTACAAGCTGTGGCTGACTGGAGTGGGGCTGTGTCTGCAATCTGCACTGGCACAGGTCCAACTGTTCACTAGTGCAGGCGATGGATGGCCGCATACTGCACTACAGTGTCACTGGTGCATGCCACTCAGCCCAGTTCATAGACTATAAAGCACTTCAGGTCACGAGTCTGACAGCAGCATCATCGCTTTGGGTTATGCCCAAACTCCATCTCTTCACTCTCACCATCAAGAAGCCAATAAACAAGTTTTCCAATCCATCTCTGACCCTTCCTCCTGTATTTTCTCGCTCCTCCCACCACCCAGAGACGGCGCTGTTACATCCAGACTGAGATCCGCATCCATCTACCCCCGTCCTGTCACTAGAACCAAACGTTTTACATCTTCTGTACAGTACTATCCTTCAAATTTCCATTTAACCTTATCCCCTCCATAACCCCGTTTTTGTCTCATTAGCATGTATTGTATTTTATCATATTTTATTACCAGAATTTGTATACCATATCGTGTATTATGGACAATATGTGTAATCTAGTGGTGATGTCGCTATTGAAATAATAAAACTTACTTACTTACTTAATCGTCACAAGAATCTTTCAGCCTTTACCGTTAACGACTCTAAACAGGCTAAACTCACCCGGGAAAAGACAATGACTCAGGACAATCAGTAACACACGGGTGCATCAGGTAGGAGGAGATGAGTGACTAGGCAGTTGTAGAACTCACCTGGGAGAAGACAATGACTCTGCTCTGAGGACTGTCAATCAACAGGTGTTTCAGGTAAGAGATGAGGTACGCCAGCTTGGTGCCATATTTCTCAGTCAGCTGACGAAGTTCCTCCGTCTTCCTGACATTACCGACAGGTGCTGCAGCTGGAGGCTGTCAACAAACCAGTTGCTATGACAACATTCAGTGCACTGATGACCAGGGACCAGTTTTCCACAGCATTTTTTTTTCTAAATTCCATGGGCCAGTTTGCCAAATTCAGCAGCTCACCTCGACTAACTTTCCTAATTCCGTGGCATCCGATTAATTAAATAAATTGAGGACTTTTGGATTAGTTAAAGTACTAAAACGCCTGTCACTCTGACATCGCTGTGTATCAAATATTCAATAATCAGATTTTTTTGACGTGGAAATTGGGGGTGTGATTTTCACATCAGCATACTGTAAGGATGTGATTTCCTACGAGATGTGATTTTTTACACAGCATGACACTCACCAGTACCAAATTCCACAAAATTCTGCAAAAGGTGGGCAAATTCCGCAGCTTGACTCAAAATTCCACAGTTCGTAAAAACTGTGGTCCCTACTGATGAGACCTTAAGATGATGCACTTGTAATGTGCACCTAAAAACTAAGTGAATGAGAAAACAAAGTTTTACATCCCACTTGACACATTACAGGTCATGTTAGAGACGAGTCTTTCAGACAATCACTTGCACTGATACTCACAACAACAAAAACAACAGCAAAAATCAAACTAACTAACACAGAAATCGAGATAACAACAACGAACTACCCAAACAGACACAAATATAATATTAGCAACAAAATTATACAAAGACACATCAACTTAACTCACAACACAAAACTAAAAACCTGGTTTAGTGGTACTCATACACTATCCTCTGATCCGTTCTCGACATAGGGCGCTATATACACTGTCTCATAAAACGTCCCACTTGGTATTGTCCATATCTTTGCCAAATATTAACCCATTTTCAAAATTCTTTCACAGGCACACTCGCCGGAAAATTAGCAATAAAGTGATTTGCGAATATCCCACCACAACTTTATAGCGTCGCTACACTACCTTGCAAAATATAGATGTAAGAAAAACTAACAATAATAGCCAGCAAGAGTGTTGGTAAACGAAAGACACTTCAGACCAAGATCACGGTGAATGCTCTGTACGGTGCTACACTGTGTTAGCTCCATCTTTCTGGATATCGCGCGTGTTGAACGAAGTGTTTGTTTCTGCCCTTCCTGGCTTAGTAGGCTTACCAGTTCATCCACAGTTGTCACGTTCTCTTCAGTACGTGCGTGCTTTGATCTGCCACTCTAGTGCCTGTGGTCGGTGCTTCATGTTTCCTGAATCTTTTTAGTCAAGTGTCCAGTTCTTCCCTTTTGCAGTTTATCTTCAAAAATTCCGTCACTATCCTCCGTGAGCCGTATTTTTGAACTGGTATAAGTTCTTAGTGAGTTGTCTTCCATGCTAAATGCCATGTTGCATTATCGTCACTGCGTTAAAAGGTACTATTTACAAACACCGGAGATGTATCTGAAACTAAACGTAATTTAATTTAACTGTGAAAATTAGTAGAAGATTGTTTCAGAAGATAATTTTTGCATATGTGTTTTATCTGATTATAGTGATTTTTGAAAATTTATATTTCATAAGGTACGGTAGTGCAGCAACGCACTTAAGGTGTGGTGGGATATTTAGTAACCATGTTATTGCAAATGGTCTACAAAATGTGCCAGTGAAAGAATTTTGAAAATCGGTTGATATTTGGCAAAGACATGGACAAAGTTGGACGTTTTTTGAGATACAGTGTAGATGTGTTTTTATTGATTGATCTGGGCAGGAAACAGACTAGGCCTCTTTTACAGCTCCTGGGACCTGCACCAAGAACTGTCAGTTTAGTCTTACACATGATGCCAAACTAACCGTAAATATATGAAAAAATAAAAGATAAGCAATCATCTTAAAAATGTGATCTACTGCAGAAAAGACCGTGTTGAACAAATATCACTATTTTTTACCAAATTCACGGAGATTATTCTCGACACAATTTGGTGTTATTGTTGCAAATTTTATCATCCCATCTGTACACGTTATCACAAACAAACTAGCTAAAGACGAACCTCTACTTCGAGCTCGTTGACTTTAACGGCGCGTCTACAAGTAGGACACAGCCCGTTGGCTTTGAGACAGGTGGTGATGCAGGCGTGACAGAAGCGATGTTGACACGGCGTGACAGTCAGTCTCGTCATCGGCTCAAAGCAGACGATGCACGAATCATCGTCGTCTGCACTGGTGTTAGCCCGATCATCCAACGACTCAAAGTACGACAACGTAGCTTTGTGCTGCTGCAACTGCGACGTCGTGCTGGACAAAGACTTATTCAGTTGCCCGACACGTATAGTGATCCTCCTTCTGTACACATCATCACAACCACAATATCTACCACTACTTGGACTTGACTCAGCCTGGCCATCCCTCCCGGGATAATTTCAGTTGCCTGATATGGTGGGAGACAGACCCTGTAGGGGCCGAAAAATCACGGCCCGGCCCAGCCTGTCGATTTTTTGGCCCGGCCCAGCCAGTTTTTTCTCAAAATTTTCCAGGCCCGGCCT
>Ga0209052_1000451_pt1 | contig 12616 bp, 6 predicted proteins | sample WorMetHEROISLAND_2_FD_187409 | JGI IMG/M metagenome (GOLD analysis project Ga0209052, IMG submission 187409) | Marine gutless worms symbiont microbial communities from Max Planck institute for Marine Microbiology, Germany - Olavius sp. 4 HERON... | ecosystem: Host-associated > Annelida >...
CATCAGGAGTGCACCGCCAAATCCGCCAAAGACACATTCCTGGCTGCGCCGCTGATCAGCAGTTTCTTACAAATTTACAAATGTTCATACTGATGATATGTCTCTGCAACTGACAACATCCAGTTCTAACAGACTGAAAATTTCTACGTAACAGTTATTGTCCTTACTCGCTGCAAATTCATTGTACAATCTAATTCAACAACCGTCAGCAAATCAACTGAGTGCATAGGCCCCACAGGCCACATTCTACTATCATGACTTAGTGCAATGCAGAGCCACTTAAAGGGCAGTAACCGCCAGTGAATAATCAGGAAATGCAAACAAATGACGAAAGTGTTCAGCTAAGATAAACAAAAAAATTAACATTACAGATTGTTAGGTATGTGCGTTAAGTTCTGCAGAAATGTGACAACCGCAAATTAGCCGACGACTCACAGCATCGATCTAACATTAATGAAGAAAGACGCATGCACGTATTTGCTATAGAACGTCACAATTCAAACAAAGTGGACAAATGATAGGCCTATTGGGTATACATACTGTATCAATCAATCAATCAATCAAAAATCAAATAAAATCAATCAAAAAATAATCACTTACAAAACGACCAGTAATTTACAAGCTTAGAGATAAAACAAACTAAAATCGCCAAAACATCTCACTACAAAAAAATAAAAACGAGACACTAAAAAGAACTAGAACCCAGCTAAGAACACTCGCTGGAACCGTAATTTTCTATCTGCAACTTAACAGACAGTTATAATAGGCTACTGACGCATCTGAGCAAGTGTATAAACTTTAGCTGTGAATAAAAACGTATAAGCGGGCAGATTATGTACAAGAAATACACAGCAATGACGGCTCTCACATTCTGCAGTTCACCGATAATGAGCGCTAATGGTGGGACTTAAAAGCACAGTTAAAAACAGGACAATACAATTAACTAAAAACATTTTCTAAACAGAATAACTGCAACGCGACAATGGATAAAGATCGCTGAAGAGATACCGGCACATCAACGAGCAAAATTATGTCAGCGCACTGCCGGCATTATGCAGCCATCCATCCAGCTATTGGCTAGCATGACATGAACACCTGACCTAATTTCTCGTTCACAACAAATTAGGCCAGGCCGTGTTTACGCCAGATATGCGCCATTTCTGGGAGGTTTTTAACGTCCAGTGACGTTATGTTTGACCGATAGAGCTGAAAGCTGGCAGCCTGGTTACTCCTCACGGGGCAAACGTTCACACAAATTTTGGTTTTTTGGCACCTTTTTGTTTCTGAGTTGTACACGTCAGACGGACAGACGGACGTACGGAGAGACAGACAAGACCCGTAGTCAGGCCGTAATCGTGGCAGGGGGGAGAAGGGGACCCCCTAAATTTCTCTGTCGGAAAACGTTCTTCTTGTCCGAAAATTTTCGTCCAAAACTACAAAATGTACAGCTAAAAATCACCAATTTGGGACGAAATTTAGGGGCAACATTGAAATTGTGAGCACCCATAATGCCGTCTTGTCCGAAAGTTTGCAGCTGTCTGTCGGAAAATTGCAACTTTTGTCACGCGTCTATATTTCTTTCAACCCAGGACGCTGCTGTCTCTAATGCAGCGGATCAAGACGGACTAAGCTGCACAATAAATCAATACAGGTACATACACAACCGATCAGTACAAGACAATATAAGCTACAGAGCCGAGCTGGCAAGACTGTGATCAAAGTCTAGAGTACATCATAACGTCTAGGGCGCCAGTGTTCACTGCTAGCCAGAGACGATCAACGATGCTGCATTGGATAGCGCATCCATTCAGACGTCCAAGTGTCATCGGATGCCGCTGTACTGCTGCTATCAGCATGCCTTCTGTCCTGCCGTCTCACCGGCAGACCTTGGGAACTGTTCTCAGCCCGTGCTGAGACGCCGTCTGAGCGTCTCCTAGAAGCAGTGGATGCACCGCTGTTGAACTGACTAGCATCATCAGTCGTCCTCGTCTTCCACCTGCTCGGTGGAGAACGTTCGCAGTGTGAGCTCACCGTCGTCTGCAGCCCGTTGACCTGCGAAGTGATCGAATTCAGCAGATCTTCAATCCTCGACGCTGTTCGTTGTCCGGGCTCGGGTGACTGCGGTTGGGCTCTGCTGGTGGCAAGATGGTGCTTCTCGAAGTACTTCTTGCTAGCCAGCGACAGCTCGGCGGACCTCACACCGTAGATACTGGCATCGGATGATGTGGTATAACGCCGAGTGGATGAAGGCTGTCTGCTGGCTCTGTTAGCCGCGGCGACTGCCTGCTGCACTAGCTGTCGGTCGCTGAGGTATTTGACCGCAGCCGCATTGACGGCACTCACGACCGACGTCATATCGGCCGGAGATCTCACGTCACTTGCACTCTGCTCGTTCCACGCCGTCGAGACGTAGTTCAGCTTCGGAAGCATATCAGCATTGAGCAACATCACAGTCTCATCGATCCTACTCACACGCACGCAGACATACATATTCGTTTATTAACAAAGTTGACAGACGCAACTTGGACAACAAATGACATGCAAAATAGACGGAACTGTGAATAAAATAAATTAAAAATTCTAAAGCACAAAAATAAAGAAGTCTAAAAACTGTAACTAATAAGTGTCTTTGTAAAGCATTCGTATAATAAAATCCTTTTCGTTAAGATGAGAAGTTTTGCTGATGAGTGATTTGTTGTGTGTGCGGTTATGCAGATTATAAGCAGTTTCAGTTCGATCTGTTAGATAAGTTTGTAGAACGTGGCGAGTGTTAGTCAATGTTCTGTTGAAAAGTATGTCGTCAGCTTCGCCGAACAGTTCAGTGATAGACGGCAGTTCTTTGTCGCAAAAGCCGATTCGCTCGCATCGGTTAATGAACGAATTCAGCTTGGCACGGTCGGCCGCAGACATTCGTCACCCAGGGGCGTAGCAATAAGTCCGGCGGCAGACCCGGCCGCTGCCGGACCAATAATTTGACATATAAGAATTTTCATGATCACATTGTACATCAACTTTCGTGAACGTGGATTGATTCTCAGGACAATAATAATAATAATAATACAATTTCTATAGCGCCATAGCGTCCTAAAATACAGAGGCGCTGAAAGAATACAGAGGCGCTAAAATAGCATACTTAGTGCCACCAGATGTCAGATTTTAATGCTAAAATGCACCCAATTCGATTTCCGCTGGGGCTCCCCCACAGAACCCGCTGGGGGAGCTTACAGCGCTTCCACAGCTGTATTTAAGAAGCCTGCCTGTAAAAGGGTGAAGGGGAAGAAAGTCCAGAGAGGGAATGAGGGCATACTTACTTACTGCTGTCACAGTTACTTACTCAACTGTTCAACTTGTGACTGGGAATTATTCTAAGTCTGTACTCACAGCGACGCGTATTCTGGCTGCTGAGATGCTGCTGCTGCCTGTGTGGTCGGCTGCTGCAGCTGAGCCTGACATAACATCTCTATAGCATCGGCCGCCTTCACCGACCCACTTCCGGTCCGCCCACTGCTCAGTGACAGCTCCAACACTGAACCGTTGCGTGAACGAATCACTTGCTCAATGCATTCGCAACACGAACTGCAGTCTCCGCTCGGCTCCCACGACGTATCCAAGTTGACCTGGCAACAAAGTACAAAATTCCGAGCTAATTAAGGCGACAAAATTGAAATTCAGAGCACCCACAATGCCCTCTTGTCCGAAATTTGCAGCTGAATATGAAATCAGCGCGTTCACATCACGAACAGTTCTTTTCTAAACCGTGCAGTGAAACAACGAGGCACCGAACTTCTGTCTGTAATCTTTGCAAAATATTGGTCGATTTTCAAAACTCTTTCACTTGAACCCTCAGCGGAAGATTTGTGATAAAACTGTTACTACAGATCCCACCACACCTTAAATGCGTGGCTACACTACCTTGATATTAAAGAAAGTTTCTGTGCCATGTTTTTTAACAACGGTAAATCTATCTATCTTAGAGAACAGGGCGTCAGCTTCGTGCTATCCTCTCATCATACTCTCCAGAATTTGGCTTTTTTGAGTATTGTTATACGTTACGTGTGGGTGTTTTTAGCAAACCTACATGGCAACGAGTCTGCAAGAATAGCACCCACCATAGTTTGACGTGTCCTTTCTACAGAACCCTCGCAATTACCCGCACAAAAAGTATACCAACACAAACTAGAGTCCATGCTCAATACTGCTGTTGCAAGCTTTTACGATAACTTCGGCCTAATGTCTAAAGGTTTGGAAGATAGGGCGACTAAGGGCATTGAAAATTGACCGCTTTCGACCACTCCAGTTAATTAATGCCTCCTTGCACAAACATGCATAAACCCTTCGAATGTCCGTGACATCTTCAGAAACTAGAGGTCACAGCAAACATTTTCGTTGCTGACAGTACAGGAGTATCTTCATTTGTTTTCACATAGTTGTCTCCAAAAGTGCGGCACAAAAATCTTGTCAAATCGATGATGACAACAGATCTTAGCGTAAAATGGCATTCCAAGGTCATTCAAGGTCAAGCATTTTAGGGTCACTGGAAAGCCGATAAGGCACTTCACGACATTTCATAATAATATTGGCTTCAACTCGGAAGATATGGCGACCAAAAATAAAAAAAATAATCGGTTCTAACCACCCCACTGTCGTCTGAGGCCCCTCGTCATGGAACCCCCATGAACCTTACACTGCCTGAAAGTAGAGTCCCTGGGCTACATTTTTGCCCCTGATAGTATGGGCCCTGAAACTAGTCTTTCACGAAGTCGACCGTGAAGATTTCGTGATCCTAGATTGTCCTGTTTTGATAGGGTCACACAATGTGACAGACAGATGGACGGACAGACACCTTTGCGGTAGCTAAGACATCTGCATAGCATGCTGCCCTGTAAAAATGTCACAAAATATTCAAGCATGCAATAGACAATAATACCTGATTGGTCATAAGCATTCTCTGACCAGCCAGAGCACGCGTATCAACGAATATTTCCGTCCTAAACAAGAAAATTACACAAATTACTTCATTAGCATGGATCAGTGTGACAGTAACTGAGTAACATGACAATTCAACACTGAAGAGAGAGTGAAGATGTGGCATCATGCGACACATGAATGAGAAAAATTTGGTTTAAGTTTTCAGACAATCCGCTGTCAAATGTCCGTTCCATCTTATCTACTCATGCACTCAACAAAACGTTCCTGAACCAACTGTTTATTGACTTATTCACATAATTTCTAAACAACCAGCGCAGAAAATAAACAGTAACATCATTATTACAATACAAACGACGATAACACAAATGTTATATATACATCATAATCATGCACTATTAGTAAGTGATTTTCATGTTTGCCTTCGTTTATGGTGCAAAAGACTGTTTTTTTTACAATTTCACGACACCGTGTTAACTGTGCTATGCAACCGTATTGCATTTCACTACACATCTTATCTCAGCTCAACTTAGGCACGCAGTCCAGCTGAAAACATCACACAGAAAAGCTTAGCATTTAAGCACACAGGCCATGGAACCAAAAACTTTGGTATTTGTTAGACCGAGGCCTGGCAACACTGCATCAGCATATTCTGTACTGTACGGAGTGACGCATGAAAGTGGAACATACGTGCTTTACATGGATCGAACAATCGCAAATGATTAGCCTCAATCATTGCAGTGTACGGAGGTCATGTTAAACATGATGTTCAAGTGTTCAACATGACCTCCCTTCATTGTAACGATCGAGGCTAGCCGCTAACCTAACTGTTTCCACCTCCACGTGCGTCCAGGACTGTAGAATAGGCCGGATGGTGTTAGAGGCGCCTAAACCAGGCTTTTAGTTCTGTATTGGTGTAGTTAGATTGTGTGTGTGTGCGTCTTTTGTTAGTTAGTATTACGTTTGCCTGCATGTGTATGTAGGTAGTATATTATTGTATTTTGGGTTATTTGTGTTGGTTTGATTGATTTTGTTGTTAATTTCTGTTGTCCGTACCAGTGCAAGTGATTGCCTGGAGGACCGTCTCCAAAATGACCTATAATGTGTCGAGTGCGATGTTAAACATTACTCACTCACTAATTGTTTCGGAAACTGTCCGAGTGCTTAACTTACGTGAAGCATGTATCTTTATGCACCACCGTGTAAATTAACTCAGAAAATTACAGTTTAACTCACTTTTCGTCCTGCGACAAAGCTGTATACTCCGGCATATCCATGATCATGTCGGAAAGAACACTCTCTTCGCTGGGGTTTGGTAGGACCGGCAGGGGAGGCGTGCCGATGCTCACGTCCACCATGCTGTCATACATATTTCCGCTCTCCACCAGTTCCATGTCTCTGTCACTAATGATCGGTCTCTGGCACCGCGAAACAGATGGAGGAGAATCATTGTCAACATGTGCTGTGAAGGCCACATCATTCTGCAGTGTGGCTGTGCTAGCAGTGGCTCCTGCTGCATTATGCTGACTTGAACTATCAACTCGAGGAGGCCAATACAAAGAAGTGTTCACTGCAACAGAGCACAGCCTTGGTCGGCCATCATCGCGTGATGACGAAGACTCTTCAGCGATTCTTGGTTTGTCATTCACACATTCAAGACGCTCCTCGCACAGAGTTGGGCCGACATCCAATTCTTGACGTTTCTCGATATTCTCGGCACGATGTTGATAAATTCCATCCTGCCTATCCGTCACACAATCATACAAGACGTTGTTGCAGTTATCATCAAGCAGACTCTGTGGCCGAGCGTCACTGGAGACCGCCGAGTCGTTGACCTGTAAGCCGCTGTCGGTCGAAGCCGTGTTGTGGCCAAGGACCGACTCCACAAAACCATCGACGGTTCCAACGCCCCCCGGCGGCGGCAATGCCACGGACCAGTCGACGTCAAGGACCGGGATTGTACTGAGGAGGTCACTGACGGTTCGCGGTCGTCCTGGGCTCGGCCCAGCAGGTGTGGAACTACCGTGCAACTGACATCCACCGGGGTGCTGGCCGTCGTTCACTGATCTGCCGAGGCTGTGGCTGCTGCTGCTATACCGGTCAGTGTCATAGACCACACACGGCTGCTGCTGGGCAGTGGACCGAGGTCCCGGTAACTGAACTCCACCGGCCTGGCTGGTGAAACCGACGCCTTCGGAGTTACCAGATGATCCACCGGGTTGACCTGCTAAAGCAACGGGTGTGAATGGTGGCCGTGATTCAACACACTGCATTACTGGTGAGCCGGCACAGTGCCGACTGGCCGACTGACCACACTTGACACAGTGCTGACCTGTAGACTGATCACACTGCATTACGCTGGCAGCAAGTGGTGAGCCGGCACAGTGACGACTGGTCGACTCATCACACTTGGCACTCATCGGCACATGTGAGCTGTGAGACAGGCGACGTGACGTCTGCTCGGAGACTGCTGCCGGTGAAGGAAATCTTACTGGATCAAGCCGTGAGGTCGACCCGTCATTACTCACGGTACCAGACAATCGAGTGCTATCAGGCTGGCTAGCAGCGGCGGGCGCTGTGCTCAGATGAACATGCTCTGATGCATACTGATGATGTTGGACGTTCGATCTTGGTCGACTAGTCACTGGAGGTGAGCCACTACGTGACGACGGTGTGTCGTCCGGTGAAGGTAAGGCTTCAACAGGCAGCCGGCGCTGTGCTGAGAGAGCGCGTGCGACGGACGGCCGCACGTTCTGCATAGCCACCGCTACACGTTCCACTGGCAGGCACTGAGAATGGCATTCCATCTGAACCCGGCCTGCAGCTGAGCTAGCAACGTTCTGCATTCGCTGCATGTTGACTGCGGGTGAAGATGCGTCAGTTTGCAGCGCAGGTAACTGAACCGATGGACATGCTGCCAGTGGAGGGCATGCTTGAACTGGAAGGCTAGCTTGAACTGCAGGACAAGCTTGAACGCAGTTGTCCGCAGAAGCCCGGGGCATGCTGCGCTGCCCGTTCTGATTCAGATCACATTCACTGGACACACGAACACCAGAAGAAGACACAGTTTGTGCAGTGGCACAATGCTGGCAGGGGTTCACTCCACGCGCACCGGTGCCTGCGACCAGCGGCTGATACGATTTCTTGATCATCGGCGGCTGTCTCGCTGTCGGCCGTGTGACACTGCTCGGAGACGGAATCAATTGTTGTTGAGTATCTGTAGACGAGGGGCTATTACTAGAGCTGACTGCTTCCACGCTGTGAGTGGCAGGACGCCTGCTAGCAGCTGGTGGTCCTTGTATCTGCTCCGAGGTGGCGTAGCCGGCTGTCATGTAGTGCGGATGACTGGCGGTAGATGGCGCTAGTCGTGCATCGCACAGCATTGTCAGTTCAGGCACGGACGGCTGGACAGAGTTCTCCTACAACAACGCACACACACCCTATAGTAGTGTTTATGATGCGCCTAATCGCTTTGGTTAGGCAGATGAGTCATCGCTGACGCCACGACCACGATTCATAATTTGGAGTTAATTATCATAATTTATGCACACAGAGCTACCACAGCCTACCACGGTCTGATTGCGGTAGCCGCCAAACTGCCAATATGGCGTCCGTGATGAATGCAGACGATAATGACAAAAACAGCATTTTGTTTGTATCCAATTGTATGCATACACCGTAATAAGTACTTTATTTCAGTGTGGTTGACTAAGGTGTGAAGTTTGCGTTATCGCTTAGCCTTAAGGGATCAGATATATGGTATATAGGCCAAGATAATTGTACCAACAAGACTACCAAGCTGTTTTTCATGCTCCAGCCTAAGCTACCGTAACTAACTTGATACCTAATGCGTTAGTAATAGCAGCTGTCAAAAACACTACTTATCTTGCACGTAAACATACTGTTATACATCATCAAATGACAGTCAAGTAATGGATAAACAGTGGGAAACCTTAGCGGAATAAGGCTGGACTGGAACACGGCAAGGCATTCCACTCTCCTCAGCAGATCCACTACACCTTGGTTCTGCTTCTAGTGGACTATTGCCTTCGTCTGTCGAGCTTCTGACACAAATACGCAATGAACGTCAACAGTTTCTCAGCTACACATAACACAATAGACGATTTCCACTGGAAAACTGACAGGCAAGCTGCCAGTTTAATCTAGCACATAAACGAAAAATAATAATAATGTTTTAAATGGAACTAAAAAAGTAAATAATAAAAATCAAGAAACAGACGGTTGTGGGAGAGATAAGAGACCTGAGACAGAAAAACTAAAATGGAAGGAAATAACGATAACTGAAAACAAGAAAAAAATGAAATGGATAAAGAACCGTTAAGCTACAGGTTCAGAATTAATGACAAAGAACTTACGAGGACACAAGTGGACAACCGGATAATGAAGTTATACGGTACTCTTCAGGGTATTATAACAGAGATCCGGATCAACACATCAGAAGTGTTTTAGTGTACTTGCAATCACGTTTCACTGCCAGTGTTGTGCAAAAACCTCACCAATAGTCCCAGCTTATTTATTAGCGACTTTGTAATAAATGAATGCCTTCTTTCTCAATAATTTATAATGTTGCTTCTTTTAATCACACGTTGCAACTGTTTTTTACGAAGCAAAGGAACATTCCACAATACAAGTTCTACAGTGTAAAATAAAAGCAAACGTATTGTTAGGTGACGAGAAAATGAGCATTAGTTGTCCAGTACAAAGACAGCATTTACCTGAACATTTGCAGTGCAGCCTGAAACATACCCAGCTCTTCTCCACTAGCAGAGGTCAACTCAAACTCGACCGCGTTATCAACGGAAGGCATTTTGTCCTTCAATGCACACAACCACACTGCAAGTTTTTTTGCAGCAGACTGAAGACCGAGCTTTTTGCCCGGTCGTAGAGCTGTTCTGACTAAGAGCGTCTCATTGCACTGACTACCACGTGACTTCACTGTTATTCCTACGTGTTACGTGTCCTTGCAGTCTTAGGACTTATGCCACGTGAAAGTTCATTCGTTCATCATCATCATCATCAACCACACAAACACAATACAATACTTGCGTATTAGTGTCAGCCATGGGAGGAGGGCAGATGAGCGTCGACAAACCAGGCACTGGAATGGCATTCACAAAAGCTAGAATGAATTACTACTAATAACATTAACCAGCCACTATCTCTGAAGCTAGTATGGCTTAGGCTCAGTTGCTCACAGTGTTGATGCTGACACACGACTGGCGCTAAGAACTAACAGAAAGCAGACATACAGCTACCATATGGAAGCGTCACCTGCCATATGGGATCACACAGTGTCACCTGGCTGCCACCGACACAGGTGAATGCACCCCGCCTTAACCGCAGCCAGGCAGGCCAGTACTCGATTTACCTACCCTGAAGGGATGGAAGGCTGAGTTGACCTGGGAGGCTGGTTATATACCAAGATGGTTTACTCGACCACAGACAGTCACCACATCCAAGAACTAAGTGGGCCTGACATACAGCAGCTATATTGATCAAGAGACCAACGTGTTAGCTACTAAATGCCACTCGGAGAGTGTAAACTTCCACCAACGGCACGCCAATTTTTTCGTTGTGTCCGCCAGGTAGCAGCACTATATATGGCAGCGGCTCGCCCTACCTGGCAATGGTAAAGAATCCTTCAATCTTGTCCTGGATCCAGATGCTGATCCGGATCACCACCAAAATCTAATCACCTCTAAGTTGAGCCAAGTCTAACCTTTCCTGAGTGAGTGAGTACGGTTTGTACGGCTCGACACTTTTTATGTCATTTTGTAACTTTCTGTGTAATCCTGTTAAGTGCGCTAGATTAAGCTAAGCTTTAGAGCGCACTATAACATAACCTAACTTTACTTTTACTGTACATACGGTGTTGAGTTGAACGACATCATGACACGTGCTCAGTGCGTAGTCCAGCTGTCGTCGACCGCAGACTGTCACGCACTCGTAGAACTCAGGCTTTGAGTGCAGCGTCGAGAACAGAACAACCAGGAACGGCTCCGGAGTCACGCAGACCCTACAACATCCAGAAACACATGTCGGCCTCATGCCGACATCTTGTGCGGCCGTCCACCTAGCTACATGCTGCACTGTGCAACCCCAGCAGCCCTGACAGTGACCTTCTGAGCTGAATCAACACACCAGTTACTAGAGGTGCACCGATAATGCTTTGGCCGATTATCGGCGCCAAATAATCGGCCGATTACCGATTGTTCATTTCAGGACGCATCTTCGTTCAATAAAAGTCATATTGTAACGATTGTGAAGTCACAATGGTACGATCATAGATTGGTAACACTCCTGCTGTAGTTTCACTAGTTTGTAGTTTTTAGTTACGGCCCGGCCCAGCCCATACCTGTATTTAGCGGCCTATGTAAAATAAATAATTTACGACCTCACGGAAATTCTAAAATCCGATTCGGCCTGGCTTGAGTCTTGACGCCTGACTACCGAAAAACACTTTCCCATCCATTCGAATCAAAAGGTATGTGTATCAATTTTAATTTGTGTGTCATAAATTCATAATAATGTAAAGAAATAATTACAATGTTTTGCTTACTAAAACAAATAATTGGCCGATTATCAGTTCGGCCGATAATCGGCCGATGCCGATTGTCAATTGGCCGATACCGATTATCGGCAATCTGGCCGATAATAGGCCGATAATCAGTGCACCTCTACCAGTTACCACTGGCCTCGGGAACGTTCAAACCAATTTATGATCTTACAACAGATGAACAAACGCAGTTTGCACTGGAGATAGTCAAAGAACACTCCAAGCGCCTTGTTGACTCAAATAAGTCAACACTTTTACAGTGGCGAGCTGCTAGCACTAGTGCTCATGAACTGTCAGTTTCCAGTAACACCGAGTAGAATGCTACTGTACTTGGACTTACTTGTGACTAGCATAAGGTGATAAATATGTATAACAGGGCACTTTCAAATTAATAAGAACATGTCTTCTGAGCGCAACTGGGCATCCATCACACTGATATCCATAAGCCATTTCAGGTGCCAGTCACTGGACCAGTCCATTATATGTGAACTATTGATTAATTCAGACAATTTTTCTCCCACACTCTTAACTTTCTTGGTAGAATAAAGTAATAGGGTTGGAGGTTTATATTTCAATAGTCAAGAAATTTGGACCACCCTAATATTCATTTAATGACGTCAGAGGCCAAATGTTCATGTATTGTAGACATAGTTTTTATTTTGCAATCTTAAATTCTTTTGGTATTCAACAACGTAAACCTATATGTAGTCTGTCCATTCTTTACAGTTCAGATGCCTTTACAGTACAGTCAGCCAGCAAACAGCATCTGAGTACTAGAAGAAATACAAAGAAACTTATTAACATACTTGTCTTTTAAGCTGGAGTTGAAAACATATCGAACTGCACAAGCCCAGACGAAAGGATCTTCAACATTGCAAAGCCCAGCGACCCATCTGCAGATTGCCCAAAACACCCAAGAAAATATCTTACTGTTGCTTACATCACTGATTAGCTAGGGATACTGGTTTATAGCGGAAATTTTTCTTAAAATATGCGGGCCGTTTTGGTGCAAAATATGCGGGAAAAATATGCGGAATTTGGCGAAATATGCGCTAAAATATGCGGTGTATATGCGGCATATATGCTGCATATATCTGGCATTACGGAAATATG